>X36_Agile_Frog__coassemble_7_pt1 | contig 75183 bp, 77 predicted proteins | sample X36_Agile_Frog__metabat2_low_PE_001 | metagenome-assembled genome bin X36_Agile_Frog
GATTTTATACTGATCTTAATTTGAAATTTTCTAAACCCTTACTATCGTTTAAAAATTCAGTGGGTTTTTCTTTTAAATCCATGATATTTAAAAAGAAAAAATGACGAAGTTGTCCTCTTTGAGGCTTTTCGTCAATTTTTCTATCACTGCCGTCAGTAATAATTTAATAGAAATCGGTTTATTTAGACGTGCAGAAATTTTAGAAGGCGATTTTTACGCTGATATGAATCAGTAAATTCAACGGGTCATATTCTAAGCCGGTTTCCCGACACTCCACGCCATCTAAAAAATTAATTTTACATTAATTAAATTGAATGTCTTGCAATTATTATCTTCTGAAACTACTTCGACTGATATAGTTAATTGCTCCGCTACTTTTTTGCGTATTTAATTCCTGTTTTAATTGTTCTAAATCCCTTTTTAAATTAGCAATTCCAATTATCAAGTTTGTGTGTTGTTGAGAACAGGCTTTCTCTTCACTTTCGCGGTTACAAAATTCTTGTTGATTTGAAGGAAGCTCGCTTTTCAATCTGGCCAATTTTCCACTTTCAATTGGGGTTAAATTGCTTCGACGTTCAAGATTACATATTTCATTGTTTTTTTTTGTTACTTGAGTCTGTAGGCTTGCACGACGAATAGTCAACATTTTTAGATCTTGAGTACAATTTTTAAGATCAGTTTCTTTTGAAGTAATTTTTCGACTAAGTGATGCAATGTCCCGGCAAAGTTGATCAATGGATGGCATATTTTTATTTTACAAAAATAAAAAAATTAGAAACCGCAGTATAAATAAATAATTTTTTTTTGCAATAAAATTATTAATAAAAATAATTTTAATAAAAAAATAAATAATAAAAATTATTTAATTCGCGTATCGCTAGCATTAAAATAAAAGTATAATTAAACCGTCCACCATTAAAACTACTTAAAAGACCCTTTTTTACAATAATCCAGCGTGAGTCGCAAACACTGGTGCACTTGGAAATTTTATTAAATCTATGGTATTTAAAAAGAAAAAATGACGAAGTTGTCCCCATTTAGGCTTTTCAGAAAATTTTTTTAATCCCGCAGCTTTTAATAAATTAATAGACGCTGGATTATCGGAACGAGCTGTTGCTTCAATGCGTTTAAAATTTTCTCCAATCAATTTATAATTACGTTCAACTAATTCGGGTGCGTATTCTTGTACTATAATAGGAATAACTTCCTTACCATAACCTTGTCCCCAGAATTTCTTATCAAAAACATACGCTAACTCAGCAAAGCCGGGTTGATCGCCGTCACCTAATAACACATGCCCCACCATCTCATCCGTATCATTTTTAAAAATGAACAATGAACTAAAAGGGTTATCATTATTCCACCTTGCAACCCATTGCTTATGTTGTTCGCAAATTTTATCTTCACCCCAAGGATTCCCATCCATTACCTTAAGCATATTTTCTGGATTCATAAGCAGTTTTTTATAATCACACAGATGGGTGGAGATAGTGGACTCCATGCTCAATCTTTCAGTTTTTATGCTTACATTTAATTGATTAGTTTCTGGATTTTTTTCAAAATAAATATCTGGCATAAAATCTCCATGTGAGTAAAACTTTTAATTAAATAGGATATCGATCGAATAAATAACTAAACACCGCTAATATCGCCATGGCTTCTCCGCCTTCGGGCCGACCTGGTCTCGCGTTAACATTGTATGCATTAAAATCAAAGTGTAACCACGTTGTCTCTGCACTAATAAAACTACGCAAAAACAACGCCGCTGTAATTGCACCCGCAAAGGGTGAAGATCCACAATTGTTTAAATCGGCAAATTTGCTATCGAGTAATTTTTGATACGGTTTATATAAAGGTAAACGCCATACTGGATCCTGTTGTTGGACACTATGTTGTATAATATCATGCGCTAATTGTTCTTGGTCGGTAAAAAAGGCACTTATTTCTGTTCCGACTGCACCTCTTGCAGCACCGGTTAAGGTAGCAAAATCAATCAACAATTCTGGACTTTCACTATCCGCTTCACACAAAGCATCCGCTAAAATAAGTCGACCTTCAGCATCGGTATTTCCAACCTCTACAGTTAAACCATGTCGAGTCTGAATAATATCACCTGGTTTATACGCGTTGCCTGCAATCAAATTTTCCACAGCAGGAATCAATAAACGTAAACGTACCGGTAACTGATGTGCCATAATCATTTCAGCTAAACCGATAGCATTTGCCGCGCCACCCATATCCTTCTTCATAGCCAACATATTGCCACTAGACTTTAAATTATAACCACCTGAATCAAAACATACGCCTTTACCCACTAAGGTAACTTTTGGATGTTTACTATCACCCCATTTTAAATCAACTAAACGTGGTTCATGACAACTCGCTTTACCGACGGTATAAATAGCAGGATAGTTAGCCGTTAATAAATCTTCTCCGATTATCTGTGTCACTGAGGCATGGTATTTTTTACCGATCTGAAATACATTTTCTACGAGTTCTGCTGGATCCATATCATCCGCTGGCGTATTGATTAGATTACGAACTCTATAAATCGCCTCAAGTTTTATCATTAATTGAGCATGATTCTTTTTTGCAATACGCAATTGTGCTAAAGGCCGAGTTGATTTTTTATATCGGGTAAATTCATATGCACCCAAGCCCCATGCTAAAGCAATTTGTTCCAGTAATTTATGTTTATCTATACCGTCAACATGGTAATGTCCTTCGGGGAGTACGCTAGGCAACAAACCGAACGTCCAAAAATCTTCTTTATCATTACATATCAATACAACTTGTTGCAGTTGTCCTGCTGTTCCAGGAAGTAAACTGTAACTTCCGGGTTTTGCAATAAAATTAATCGACTGCAACCATTGCTGTGTGGTTTTTGTCTGTTCCGCTAACCAAGCTGGCCATAGCTCCGGCAAAATTGCCGTAATAGGAACAGATTGCGAGGATTCATGAATAAAACAATTAGACACTCAAAACCTCCCGTGGTGAAACATAAGGCTTATCAAATACATGGGCCACCGCTTGATGTGTGATACGACCACGTGAAATATTCAAACCATTACGTAAATTGATATCTTCAGCCAACGCTTTGTAAATGCCTTTGTTCGCTAGGGCCAAAATATAAGGAAGTGTGGCATGCGTCAAAGCAAACGTAGAAGTACGTGGCACTGCGCCCGGCATATTACTCACACAATAATGAACAATATCATCGACAACATAGGTAGGATCCGTATGTGTTGTCGGTCGGCTTGTCGCGAAACATCCGCCTTGATCGATGGATACATCCACAACTACCGAACCTGGGCGCATTTTATTCAATAAATCTCGTGTTACAATTTTCGGCGCTTCTGCACCGGGTACTAACACCGCACCTATTAATAAATCTGCTAATGCTACATATTTCTCTATTGAATCTTGTGTAGAAAAAATAGTATTCAGTTGCCCACCAAATTGAAGATCTAATTCTTTTAGTTTTGCGGCTGATTTATCCAACACAGTCACTTGGGCTTCTAAGCCTAATGCCATGCGAATGGCATTACTACCCACGACTCCGCCCCCTAAAACAACAACACTCGAGGATGAAACACCAGGAACACCCGATAATAAAATTCCACGTCCTCCTTGCGCCTTCTCTAAACAATGTGCGCCGGCTTGTATCGACATGCGTCCTGCTACTTCACTCATAGGCGCTAACAAAGGCAAACCACCCCGCGCATCAGTGACTGTTTCATAGGCAATAGCCGTACAATTCGAAGCTAACAATAATTCTGTTTGCTTTTTATCAGCAGCTAAATGTAAAAAAGTAAATAAAGTTTTTTCTTCACTTAAATAAGCACATTCTTGTGGTTGCGGTTCTTTAACTTTAAGGATCAAATTGCCTTGCTCAAAAACTTCTTTCGCGCTATTGAGGATAGTAGCCCCTGATTCTTGATAATCACTATCTGAAATATCAACACCATTCCCTGCATTTGTTTCAATGAAAACTCGATGACCATGATCAGTCAGTTCGCGAACAATAGATGGCACTATAGCCACTCGATATTCATTGTTCTTAATTTCTTTAGGAACGCCAATATGCATATTAACTCCACATTAAAGGATGTTGTCAGGTTTGTATCACTTCCTTGTGTAAACTACTCTTCACAAATGCCGTAAGTATATTTTTTAAACGGTTAACCTCGACTTTTAGGCTACACTTGGAACCCATCACAAAATACATGGGTTTTATAAAAAGTCCATTATATAGTGTGCTTTCTTTATCAAAAAATATGAAAATTGAGAATACTAATTAAAATGCAGCAGCTATTTATCGTTAATGTTATTTAACATTAAATGATATAAATGTTTTTTTTCCTCTTCGTTCAAACCGGATAGCTTTCCTTGTTGTAATAGCTTATCGATTTGTCCTTCTGCGGCTGCTTTTTTTAAATGCTTGAGTAAATCGTGAAATTCAGCTTGCACGCCGGATTCGGGGATAGCTAAAGGATAATTTATCAATTGTTTGAAAATTTTATAACGAGCTTCATCTTCTCGCCAATATTCTAGTAACATAGCGCTGGTTAATTCTGGATTTTGTTTGAGCAATAAAAATAATTGAACTAAAAAATCACTTCCAGGTAATTCTAATCTGCTTAATACATGACATTGCTTGTCGGAAAGTGATTTAACGATTTGCGGGAATTGCACTATTAAGGCAATCGCCAAACGCATCGGCGAAGAACGATTGGCTGTATTAAACTTTATTTTTTTTGGCATTTTTTTTATTACATGGCTTTTATCATTCACAGTAACTTTTTTTAATGTCACCACATCCATATTAACTAAAATGGCCAATTGTTCAAATAATTTATGCTGCATAATACCCACCGCTACCTTCTCAATCAGTGGGACGGCTAGCTTCGCCAGGCGTGCTTTACCTTCTAATTGATTAATATCAACTTGCGTTAACAAATAACCAAATAAAAATTCACCTAATGACTGCGCTTGTTGCAACCTCGTAATAAATTCAGTACGACCTTTCTTTTGTAGCAAAGAATCGGGATCTTCGCCATTAGGTAATAATAAAAAACGTAGTATATAACCATCTGTTAATAAATCTAAGCTTTGCTCAAGTACACGCCATGCCGCTTTTTTTCCGGCAATGTCGCCATCAAAACAAAAAATTATTTCCTGTGTATGACTCATCAGTCGACTTATTTGATCCTGGCTGGTTGCAGTGCCCAAGGTTGCGACAGCAAAAGGGAAATCCGCTTGAAACAAGGCTAAAACATCCATATAACCTTCAACCACTATGATACGTTCTAACTGACGATTTGCCTGAAATGTTTCATAAAGACCATACAGTTCTTTTCCTTTATGAAAAAGTGTAGTTTCAGGTGAATTCAAATATTTGGGTTCCTGTTGCGTCAAGACACGACCGCCAAAGCCAATGACGCGTCCTCTTCTATCACGTATCGGAAACAAAATTCGATCCCGGAAGCGATCATAATAACCTTGGCCTTCAGATTTTTTAACCAATAAACCCGCTGCAAATAAATTTTTGGTATCGTTAAAAGTTTTAAGCAATGTATCCCAAGCCGCTGGTGCATAACCTAAGTTAAATTTCTTAGCTATCTCGCCCGATAGTCCACGTTGTTTTAGATAGTTAATAGCGAGTGTATTATGTCGTAATTCTTTGGCATAAAATTGCGCTACCTCTTCTAACAAACCATAAAGATTAGAAGAAGCTTTATAATAAATTTCTTGATGTTTTGAATGTTGCGGGATTTCCATACCTATTTGTTCCGCTAAAGAGTTCACTGCTTCAACAAAGCTTAGTTTTTCATATTCCATTAAGAAACTTAAGCTATTTCCACCCACAGAACATCCAAAACAATAATAAAATTGTTTTTCAGGCGTAACGGTAAAGGAAGGTGTTTTTTCGGCGTGAAAGGGACAGCAGGCAATATAATTTTTACCTTTTTTTCGCAACGGAACACGCGCATCAATAAGCTGCACAATATCAACACGCGCTAGGAGCTCATTAATAAATTCCTGTGGTATAGGCGCTAGTGACATATACTCCTGATTACTCTTCGCATTTGAATTTTTGTCTGTGTTGCTGCTTAATTCGCAATTCTCATGTATATGATATACATTCCGGTCGCTTCATTTTCGAAGCGCCTTGCCAAAAATCCAATTGCTGTGAGTAATTATTTTTCCACGAATTTTTGTCTGTATTGCCAAAGCTTAAGAAGGGATCAACACATTTTTTAAATTAAACGTTCTTTAATTTTTGCACTAATCTGTGTCATGTCCGCACGACCTTGCAATTTGTCTTTCAGTTCTGCCATGACCTTTCCCATATCCTTAACGGAAGTTGCGCCTACTTTTGTCATAACTTCAGTTATCATATGGTCAATGTCTGCTTCACTTAAAGGTTCAGGTAAATAGGTTTGAATAATACCTACTTCTAAACGTTCTTGATCGGCTAAATCATCACGCTTAGCCTCGTCATATTGAGCTATTGAATCGCGACGTTGCTTAAGCATTTTATTCAGTATCTGTGTAATGCGCATATCGTCTACTTCAACGCGTTCATCTACTTCAACTTGTTTAATCGCTGCCAAAATGAGCCGTACCACACCCAAACGCTGCTTATCTTGCGCTCGAAGCGCAGCGTTCATATCTTCCCGAATTCGCTGTTTGAGAGAGGTATCCATGATTAATGCTTATGCTGCTTTTTTCTATCCATAAATAAAGGATTATTGCGCATCAAACGTTTGCGATCACGTTTACGTGCTGCCGTTTTTTCACGTTTTTCTACCGCACTTGGTTTCTCGTAGAATTCACGACGACGCACTTCAGCGGGAATACCTGCCTTTTCACAGGCACGCTTATACCGACGAATAGCTGATTCGAGTGTTTCGCTGGGTTTAAGTATTACGCCGGGCATGTAGTGAACTTCCTCAATTAAAGTTAAAATAGGTGCCAATTCTAACCAGCAATCCATAAAAATGCAAAGTTTCTATTCAAGCCAACCCAATTTCCATCCAAAAACCATATCCTGTGTATTAGGTATTGAGACTTCGTGTGATGAAACCGGTATTGCGATTTATGAAGCTCAGAAAGGCCTCATCGCGCACTCTCTATATAGTCAAATTGAGTTACATAATCAATATGGGGGTGTCGTTCCCGAATTAGCGTCACGTGACCATATCCTGAAAATATTACCTCTAGTTAAGGAAACCTTAGCGACTGCCCACCTCCCCCTCTCGGCCATCGATGGAATCGCCTATTGTGCCGGCCCTGGCTTAGCCGGGGCTCTATTGGTCGGTGCAGCTTTTGGACGAAGTTTAGGTTGGGCACTCGGAATTCCCACCTTAGGGGTACATCATATGGAAGCGCATTTGCTTGCACCTATGCTAGAAGAACACGTCCCGGATTTCCCATTTATTGCCCTATTAGTGTCGGGTGGCCATACACTGCTAGCACAAGTAAACGGTATCGGCGATTACAAGATTCTAGGTGTAAGTCTAGATGATGCGGTAGGCGAAGCTTTTGATAAAACAGCCAAATTATTAGGTTTAAATTACCCTGGTGGTCCTGCCATCGCTGCATTAGCTGAACAAGGCCAAGCTAAACAATATGCTTTTCCACGTCCGATGGTAAATAGACCGGATTGCAACTTTAGTTTTAGTGGTTTGAAAACATTTGTAAGTACAACATTAAAAAATAGCGATCAAACTGAACAAACTAAAGCAAATATTGCTCATGAATTTCAAGCTGCCGTAGCGGATACTTTAGTTATAAAGGCTATGCGCGCTTTAAAGCAAACAGGCCTGCGTCGTTTAGTAGTTGCAGGTGGCGTAGCTGCGAATACCTGGCTCAGAAAAGAACTCGCCAACATGGCAGCTAAGCATAATTTCACACTTCATTACCCACGACCCAGTTTCTGCACAGATAATGGGGCAATGATTGCTTATTTAGGTTATCGTCGCTTAAATTTAGGTCAAAGCGATAATTTAGGCATCAAAACCATTGCGCGTTATCCTTTAGATCAGTTGGATTAACTAGAGTAAAATTTCAAATGCTGAAGCAACAAGCAAACTGTCTATCCTGATCTAGAGGAGGAAAAGAGGTGAAGGAACAATTAACTATTAAATGAAGCAAAGCCTCTTCTTCATTATTAAGCTTGGCACAAAATAACAATATTTTTCTTAAACTACTTTTACTTTCAGCATCAAAATTAAAGAATAACCCCTGCTCTTTTAATTGCATATAAATACCACATATAGTTATATTATCGGGTAAGTCATTTTTTTTATAAATCGATAAAAACTTATTAACAGGATCCTTATAATTTCTTTTCCAAGCCCCTGAAAAAAATCGATAAATGATCCCTAAACAACCCTTACCTTTAGAATAATCTTTTAATAAAGCAATACAAGTTTTTATCGGATCTTGCTCATAAAAGTAGATATAATCAGGAATATTTTCTAAATCTAATTCTCGTCCTGGCATCCTATTTGATAAAATTAATTCATTGAGTTGATCTTTTTCTTCAGATGTCAAACTATTTTTCAATAAATACGCTAATATCATATTAATTTCGAAAGCAAGAAAACTTAAATCAATATTTTTTTCTTTAAAAAATTGAATACTCGCTTTAATCGCTTGCAAATAATCATTAAAAGAACTCGTTGTTGCTTCTTCACTATTCATCGGGGGTTGAAAATTTTGCTCGGTAGTAGCCTGTAATGAGCTTGAAGCTTGATTTATTTCCTCCTTCCCTAATCCTGATTCAGTTTCAACTTTTTTGATTTCTTTTTTGGTATTGTCTATAAGTTCTTCATTACAGTTAAACAATTTAAGTAAATTTAATTTGAGGAGTTTTTTTTCTTCATGAATGTCTTTTATTAATATTTTATCTCTTTTTGATAAAATTTCATCATCTATAATATAAAAGAGTTCGAGGATCCTATCCAAAATAGTTAATTTTTTTTCGGCATGCTCTAAGTCTACTTTAGAAGGAGAGAATATATCCTTTAGAAGTTTTTGTGAGGGATCAAATAAATCTCTAGCAGGAGTATTTTTAAATTTAATCGGCATAACTAATCTCCATTTAATTAAAATTTTATTATTATAAAATCTCTATCATTCAACAACATAACATAAAAAAAGTCTTTGTAAAAAATTTCGGAAACAGTTTTTCTTAAAAATAAAAAACTATTTTTTCTTCTTAAATTGAGTTTGAGTTAATTGGGGTTCTGTGCCTTGAAATAAACGTTGAATATTTGAAAAATGCCGTGCTATGAGTATTATCGTCATTAAAAGTATCGGCAAATAAACCATCAACGAATAAGAATAAAAAACATAAAAAAAAGTCACGATAGCCGCCAGCATGGATGCAACAGAAATATAACGAAATACAAACAACACCACCACCCAGCTTAATAAACCTATCAAGCCTAGAGGCCACGCTAAAGCAAATAATCCACCCAATGCGGTTGCTACGCCTTTCCCGCCACGAAAACCAAAAAAAATCGGATATAAATGACCTATAAAAGCAAAAAAAGCGACCCATGCCAAAGACGCTAGCGGCAAACCAAACAATTTAGCTAGCATAACGGGAATCCAACCTTTGAGCACATCTCCCAATAATACGATAGCGGCTAATTTTTTTCCGCCTATTCTAAGGATATTGCTAGCCCCTGGATTCCCTGAACCTTGGGTACGAGGATCAGGTAGCCCTGCACATTTACTCACGATAATCGCACTGGACAAAGAACCCAGTAAAAAGGCAATTAAGATAAAAATAAATAGCGATAACATAAATTTTCCTATATAGACTCTTTTTTAAAAAATTCGCATCTTGAATAGATGCCGCGCTATAATATAAACGATAAATAATTTTCTTGATTGAAAATTCCGACAGCCAATTTATATACTCACAGCAATTGAGTTTTTGACAAGTGCCGCGAAAGGATTGCCGTCCGCGCGATACACAGACAATGTCAAGTGCAAAGAGTATAGTAATAATTATTAAAAGGTCCTAACATGACGCCCAAAGCGGATAATTTAATTTGGATCGATCTCGAGATGACAGGACTTGATACTAATCAAGATAAAATTATTGAGATTGCAACCATTATCACAGATTCTCAATTAGAGATTATAGAAGAGGGTCCTGTGTTTGCTATATTCCAATCTGAACAACTATTAACCGGAATGGACGATTGGAATAAACGCCAACATAAGGGTTCAGGTTTACTGGAAAGAGTAAGAGTCAGCAAAACCACCGAAGAAGAAGCGGAAAAGCAAACCTTAGAATTTATCATGACGTATGTCCCCCCTAATAAATCACCGATGTGTGGTAATAGTATTTGCCAAGATCGTCGTTTTTTAGCCCGTTGTATGCCGATATTAGAGAAATATTTTCATTATCGGAACTTAGACGTAAGTACATTAAAAGAGCTAGCCTATCGTTGGAATCCAAGCATATTGGATGGCTATAAGAAAAAATCTAAACATTTAGCACTAGAGGATGTACGAGACTCTATTAATGAATTACGTTATTATCGCGAACATCTATTTAAACTGTAACTTTTTCGAATTGATATTATGGCAGATTACTCAACCAAAGATTTAAGAAATAATATGAAGGTCATGTTGGACGATGACCCTCACACTATATTAGAAAATGATTATGTAAAACCGGGGAAAGGCCAAGCTTTTAATCGGATTAAATTACGTAATTTAAAAAACAATCACGTCATTGAAAGAACTTTAAAATCTGGAGATACATTACCTGCTGCAGATGTATTTGATATCAAAGTTCAATATCTCTATAAGGATGGAGAGATTTGGTACTTTATGGATATCGAAACCTATGAACAGTACGAAGCTGATGCAACGGCGGTAACCAAAGCCAAAATTTGGCTAAAGAAAGAAGATTTCTGCACTCTGACCTTATTTAAAGGAGCGCCTTTGAGCGTAACACCTGCTAATTTTGTCGTTTTAAAAATAGTAGAAACGGATCCCGGCCTACGTGGAGATACATCGGGTGGGGGTGGAAAATCAGCTATTTTAGAAACTGGTGCTATTGTACGAGTTCCGCTATTTATTCAAATTGGTGAATTCATTAAAGTTGATACACGTACCGGCGAATATCTTTCCCGCGTAAAAACCTAAAATTTTCTGTTCGCGATGGAGATTTCCAAGAGGAGAACCACGATTCTCCTCTTGAATGGCTGAGCCCAAGCTTAGCTTGGGCCAGTCATGTGATCGGAATTCCGCTCGTTATGAATATGAAAGTTTTACATCTTGATATCGAGCGGTATAAAAAAAAGATGGATGATCATGGATCATCCATCTCAGTTGCGCTCCTGCCCCAATCAACTGCTAAAAAAACTTAGCAAGCTTATCCAAAAGCATTAATTTGACTGTTAGCGTTTGTCTTTATTACCTGGCCATTGTGGTTTATTTGGATTACCTTGTGGGCCATGTCCAGGGTTATGTCCAGGATTGTGCTCAGGTTTTTGTGGGCCATGACCTGCATGACCTGGCCATTGTGGTTTTTGATGTTTCTGATCGTGAGGAAATTTACCTTTGTTCATATGAGCTCCTAATTAAAACATATAATGTCTCTCCTTTAAGCCTAGCAAAGACCCCGATAAATACCATAATATTACTATTGATTGCTCAAAATATGATCAATTTATACTCATAACTTAGTGAAGCATAAAATCTAAAAAAAACAGCTTATTTAATGAGATTAAAAAGATATTTAATGCTTAATGAAGAATAATAAACCCATGGCATAGAAAATCGTAATTAGTTGTCAGCTAAATACTTAATTTATTTAAATCCACTAAACGCCGTGGTGCTACGCGACCATCTTCTAAAATTTCACCCACACCAATAAATCGGCCACTTTCTTGTAATAGTAAACGCAGCAATCCTTGTTTGGGGAGATTTGGGAGTAATACTGCTTGTCCACGATAAAGATAGTAAGCAGCCGCTTGTGAAATTTTTAAAACCGGCCATTCGTTTAACATACTATCTAAACTCAATAATTTTTGATCGCACTCGGCTTGACTTAGGGTTTGTAATTCTTCCAAACTGACCATCTGTTCCGCACGATAATCAGCCACGCCTAAACGACGTAAATCAGATACATAAGCACCACATCTTAACGCTTCACCTATATCTTCTATTAAAGTTCGTATATAGGTTCCTTTACTACATTTGATCTCTAAATTAAGTATGTTGTTTGCATTTGACATTGTCTGTGTATCACGCAGATCGCAATCCTTATGTAGGTTGGATATATCTGCATGATTGTTGCGATCCAGTAACCGTAAGCTATGTATGGTAACAGTTCGAGGACTACGTTCTACTGTGATACCTTGTCTGGCTAATTTATATAAAGGACGACCTTTATGTTTTAGTGCAGAAAACATGGGTGGAATCTGTGAGATTGTTCCGCGAAAAGCTGATAAAACTGTTTCTAGTTGATCAACCGAATAGTTAGAGACGGGACGTGACTCTATTACTTCTCCCTCAGCATCCCCAGTGTTGGTTTTATTTCCTAAGCAAGCACTTACAATGTAAGTTTTATCTGCATTGAGTAAAAACTGAGAAAATTTTGTAGCTTCTCCGAAACATAATGGCAACAAACCCGTAGCTAAAGGGTCTAAGCTTCCTGTATGTCCCACTTTACTTGCTGAAAATAACTGTTTTACTGTTTGTAATGCTTGATTTGATGTCATCTTTTTAGGTTTATCAAGCAATAAAATACCATTGATGGAACGTTTTTTGGAGATTAAGGGGTGCATAACTTATTCTTTTATAAATAATTATTTCTATACTCTTAGTACTTGCATTTTTATGAATGATTTATTCAGAACGTTTAGCCTTGTCTTTCTCAATGACCTTGTCGATTAAGCTATGAATACGATCACTTTCTTCCATGAAATCATCATAAAAAAAACGCAGGCTAGGCACTTTGTAGAGCTGTAAACGATGTGCTAACGCATAACGTAAACGTGCAGCTGCTTTTCTCAATAATTTAACCGCTAATTCCTTACTTTGTTGTTTATCATTTGAGTTTTCCACATCTAACTGTGTAAAAAATATATCCGCATAAGAGAGATCACGTGACACTTTTACTGTAGAAATCGTAATAAATTTCAAACGGCTATCCGCTATTTCTTTATTAAGGATGTTATTACTTAGTTCTTTCTGTATCAGATCGGCAATACGCGCGGCGCGACTAAATTCTTTTGGCATTAGATAGTTCTAGAAATAGAAATACGTTCATACACTTCGATCATATCGCCTACTCGCACATCGGTAAAATTTTTAATACCAATACCGCATTCCATACCATGACGAACTTCAGCAGCATCATCTTTAAAACGACGTAAAGAATGCAATTCACCTTCATGAATCACAACATTATCACGCAACAAGCGAATAGGCACATTACGTCGTACTAATCCTTCTGTCACCATACAACCGGCGATAACACCAAGCTTAGCGGAACGAAACACTTCCCGAACTTCTGCTAAGCCTAAAATATTTTCTTTTATTTCTGGAGCTAACAAGCCGTTCATAATATTTTTAACTTGGTCTATGAGGTCATAAATAACGCTATAATAATTCATTATTAAGCCTTCTTTTTCTACCGTTCTTTTTGCAGTCGCATCCGCTCTTACATTAAATCCTAAAATCAATGCTCTTGAAGCTAAAGCAAGATTAGCATCGGATTCGGTAATCGCACCTACGCCGACGTACACAAGTTTTATTTTAACTTCAGAAGTAGAAAGTTTATTTAAGGCTTCTTGTAAGGCCTCCGCGGATCCTTGCATATCCGTTTTCAAAATAATATTCAGAGTCTTAACTTGGTTTTCATCCAACTGGCCAAATATATCATCGGTTTTAATCATTCGTTGTTGTGCTAATTTAGCTTCGCGTAATTTTCCTTCACGGAATAAAGCAATCTCGCGCGCTTTACGTTCATCAGCAACAACCACTGCTTCATCACCGGCCACTGGGGCACTAGATAGACCTAGCACTTCAACGGGCATAGAAGGTCCGGCCGCTTCTACTAATTTACCTTGCTCATCGAGCAATGCTCTGACACGGCCATAAGCAGTACCTGCTAATAAAAGATCGCCTTTATGTAGTTTTCCTCGTTGGACTAATATAGTGACTACAGGCCCTTTCCCTCTATCTAAACGTGATTCTATAACTATTCCTTGTCCTGGACCTTCTTGTGGCGCTTTCAGCTCTAATACTTCTGCTTGCACTAAAAGAGAATCTAATAAGTCATCTATACCAGCACCTGTTTTTGCTGAGACTGGGATAAGCATAGTATCGCCGCCCCACTCTTCAGGATTGAGACCTTGTTTGGCTAATTCATTCTTTATTCTGTCGAGATCAGCTTCAGGTTTATCAATTTTATTCACTGCAACAACAATAGGCACATTCGCCGCTTTAGCATGTTGTATAGCTTCTATTGTTTGTGGCATCACGCCATCGTCAGCAGCAACAACCAAAACAACAATATCTGTCACTCGTGTACCGCGCGCGCGCATCGCTGTAAAAGCGGAATGTCCAGGCGTATCCAAAAACGTAATGACTCCCTTTGGTATTTCTACGTGATAAGCACCAATATGTTGAGTAATACCACCCGCTTCTCCCTGTGTCACTTTGGTCCGCCGAATATAATCTAAAAGAGAAGTTTTTCCATGGTCAACGTGACCCATGATAGTCACCACAGGTGGGCGCGTCAGTAATTCACCCATTTGTTGTTGTGTGGTATTCACTAAACCTTCTTCTAATGCATTAGCGCTAACAGGCTTAGCAATATGACCCATTTCTTCCACCACAAGTATGGCTGTATCTTGATCGATAGCTTGATTAATAGTTGCAATGACGCCCAACTTCATTAATTTTTTAATAACTTCAGCAGCCTTAACAGACATTTTCTGCGCTAAGTCACCTACCGTAATTGTTTCAGGAATTCCAACCTCATGTATGGCAGCTACGGTTGGTTTTTCAAATTGTTGTTGTAAAAATTGATCGGGTCGTTTGTGCTTACCGGTTTTTTTACGATAACGGAATTGTTCATCGGATTCATCTTCAAGTTGATAAATCGCCTTATGTCGGTATTTCGCCAGTTCTTTTTCTTTTAAATTGCGATTTTTATGCTTTTTCTCACGTTCCAACCTTTCTGCATTAGTGGGTAAAGCAATAATCACTTTTTCGTTAGTGGGTTTAGATTTTTTTTCTAAATTCGTAGCGGGTGCAATGAATTTTTTCTCAGCTACAGGAACTTGCTCTTTTTCCACAGTTTCATTAGATAATACGGGCTCTGCACTCGCAGGAGTATTACTTTCCGAAATGGGTTCAGCTTGTATGTCAAGTGTGTGCAATTTTTTCTCTGCAGCGATTTTCTCTGCTTGATGCGCTAATTCTTCTGCTTTTTGCGTTTCTTTTGCTTCGTTAGCGCGATTAGTCTCTTCATCTATTAAGCCTTCATTACTTTTCACATAAGTTCTTTTTTTGCGAACTTGAACTTTAATAGTCTTGGCTTTACCTGAGGTATCTTTTACTTTAAGTAAACTCGTGCTTTTACGAGTTCGCGTCAACGTAATCACTTTTTTAGGACTGTTATCCGCAGAAGTTTCTTTTCCAAGCTCAATGGAAACCTTATTTGCAGTTTTATCTTTAATACTTTCTGTCATACATGCTTCTCCTGCCAATATTTGACAGCTTCGAAAACTTACTTACATTTTTCTGAACATACATTATTGCTGCTTCATTTACTTATCTATCGAACTTTATATACTTATTGCATATCCTGTTATTTTACTGGATTTTTTTAAGGAAAATAATAGTTCTATTTTTTCTCTTCGGCAAACCAAGGAGCACGTGCAACCATAATTAGCTTACCGGCTACTTCACGATCTAATTCGATAATATCTAACAAATCATCGACTGCCAACTCAGCTAAAGCCTCGCGAGAAGAAACACCTTTTTTAGCTAATGTGATGGCTATCTCTTCGGTAATACCTTCTAAGGAAAGTAAATCTTGATGCGGCTCTAAAAATTTGTCATGCTCAGAGATCGTCGACTTTTGCTTAGCCGCTTGTGTCGCTAACACTTCTTTAGCACGATTCTGTAGCGTTTCTACTAATTCCGAGTCAAAATCTTCAATATCTAATAATTCTTGCGCTGATACATAAGCAATTTCTTCTAAACTGGTAAAACCCTCTCGCGCTAACATCTCGGCTAGCTCTTCATCTATAGCAAGCTGTTCCATAAAAAGATTTTGTAAACCTTCCGATTCTTTAACCACTTTTTTTGCCGCTTCTTCTACAGTGATAACATTAATGATCCATCCCGTTAGTTCACTGGCTAAACGTACATTTTGACCATTTCGACCAATAGCTTGCGATAATTGTTCCTCTTGTACAGCCACATCCATGACTTTAGTATCTTCGTCCACCACAATAGAAGCGACTTCAGCAGGTGCCATCGCATTGATGGCTAATTGAACAGGATTATCATCCCAAAGCACAATATCAATTCGCTCACCCGCTAATTCACTGGAAACGGCTTGTACTCGCGCCCCACGCATTCCAACGCAAGCACCTATAGGATCAATACGACCATCATTAGTTTTAACCGCAATTTTTGCACGCGAACCCGGATCACGCGCTGCACTTTTAATTTCAATCAACTCTTCAGCAATCTCGGGTACTTCTATCTTAAAGAGTTCAATTAACATTTCTGGTCGAGTACGACTCATCAGTAACTGAGGCCCTCGCACTTGTGGATTCACGGCATATAAATAGCCGCGCAAACGATCTTCGGATCGTACTTCTTCGCGGGGAATCATTTCTTCACGTGGGACAAAAGCTTCTACGCTTGCGCCTAAATCCACGATCAAACCTTCTCGCGTAATACGCTTGACTATGCCTGATAACAACTCGCCAATACGATTGGTATAGGCTTCTGCTATCTTAGCGCGTTCAGCTTCTCTGACTTTCTGGATAATGACTTGCTTAGCCGTTTGCGCTGCAATACGACCAAACTCCACCGAAGGCATATGCTCTTCTATCACATCGCCTATTTGGCTATTTGGATCCCGCTTTTTAGCTTCACTTAAGGGTATTTGTTTTAAGGGATCAAAAGGAACATATTCATTTTCAAGATTATTATTAGCACCCATTCCATCCTCAACGACTGTCCAGTAGCGAAAAGTATCATAGTCGCCTGTGCGGCGATCGATAGCCACGCGGACATCAATATCTTCACCGGCTTTTTTCTTAGTCGCCATCGCTAAAGCGGCTTCTATCGCTTTAAAAATTAACTCTTTATCAACATCTTTTTCGTTAGATACCGTCTCTGCCACTAATAAAATTTCTTTTTTCATAGCCTGCCTCCGGTTATTTATTCATTTCAGGCAATACATTCGCACGCAAAATATTGTCCCACGTTAACACCACTTCTTTCCCATCCTCGTTCAACACTATCCCAACTTCTCCAACTGATTGTAAAAGACCTTTAAATTTGCGTTGATTATCGATGGGCGTATGTGTAAAAACACGCACATTATGACCAACATAACGTTGGAAATGCTTCTCTTTAATAAGGGGTCTATCTAAGCCCGGAGAAGAAACTTCTAAGTTATAACGACCTGACAAAGGGTTTTCTACATCCAATAATGCACTAACCTGGCGGCTGACACGCTCGCAGTCAGCAAGCGTAATACCCTTTTCACTATCGATAGTGATACGCAATACACTGTGTTGACCTTGTGTCAGATAGATACAAGCCCATAATTCATAACCTAGGGCTTCAACCGTCGGTAAGATCTTTGTTTCTATCGCTGAATTGTTTTTCATCGTCTACAAAGGGCTTGAATTATAAAATTACCCATCTCAACTAGCTGACGCTAAAAAAAGATTTTGGATGCAACGCACGACGCCGGCTTTTCAAGGAGCGGAGTTTACTCAAGTAAATGAGCACCGCAAACAAAGTCGGCAACAAAGCGCTGCGCCAAAAGCGATATTTAGCGTCAGTCTAGTCAAAATAAAAAGCCCCTTAAATGGGGCCTCTCACACAATAAAATTGGTAGCGGGGGTAGGATTTGAACCTACGGCCTTCGGGTTATGAGCCCGACGAGCTACCAGACTGCTCCACCCCGCGATAGCGGCACAGAGTATACTCCATTTAATGCAGTAATTACAATGGGATAAAACATTCTAATTGTGTCTTTATAACTTCCTGAATTAATCGTAGGTTTAGCTGAAAAATAAGCTTTAAATCCCAGGTTAGCACTCTTTTCACGCATTGAAAAATCAACTCCAGCATGTCTACTGCTCAGGAATTTAAGGAAGTTACTTAGCGTTTAAATGTACATACTGACAAATCTTCAGACATTGCTATCTCAGTGGCAAAACAAGAAAGAGGAGGATTATGAGGGTTCACTGGAATCTCTCTCTCTTCTAAAGGTTTTTGTATAGGGTGTAAGGTATAAAATTGCCAACGAAAGCTGATGCAAGAGGTATATAAAACCTTGTTGCCATATAAAGGGGTAGAATTTAACTCTAATAAGCGTAGTAGGTCCGAGAAAAGTTGATATAATTTCATCTTCCAAATAAAAATCGGCGTATTTACCTTCAGAGATTCCAATGATTGTAGTTTTAAAGCTTGTAAATTAATATTAATCAAAGGTCTCAATGTTTGCAGCTTCTTATTGACAGTGTAGGCATTTCCACCGCCTAAGCTAGCTACCACAAATACGATATCCTCATTTTCTAGCGCTAACTTTAGTTCCTCTAACGTATAATTATATTTTATAAAATTTTTATTCTTAGGTAAGGGTATATCGTAAAGGACAGTTAATTCTTTGCGCAATGTAAATGGATCCACTGCATACAGACTCTGAATACTCATTCGTAGATTTTGAGCCCTATTTTCGATACATTCAGACACATAGAGAGTTTGTGCAAAAAAATTAAGGAAAGCTTGTTTACTAGAAAAACCCAAACTTATTGCAGTAAAATGTAAACTGTAATGGTAAATATAATAATGAATAGTCGATAATTTATGATTCTTGGGATTAAAATTTGCCTGGCGCTTCACTTTATCAAAAAAACTATTTCCTAAAAGCAAAAGTAACTTTAGTTTTGTTTTTTTTTCAAAATCATACAAGCTTATTATTTTTTGACCCAGCTCCGATTTTGCAATAGCTAACTGTAAATTCCTCTTATGAGAATATCCATATTGTTTTAAAAACTCTTTAATGCCTAACTTATGTAATTCTTTATAAAAATTCTCCCAGGTTAAATCATAAATAGACTTTATATTATATTGGTTGACATCTTTAAGCCATTTTTTGATTACGATTTGTTTGGTATTTTTTGGCATGAAGAAACTTGATTGTATTGGTAACAATTCCCTATTCATGATTATTATTCCTTTAATTTAAATCTATTATGCTAACTCCTGACTGACGCCACAAGCATCAAGCAAGTTTAAAAAGTCTTTCCCCTGTGCGGTCTTATTTAATTGCCAATATACTTTCAAATAACTTTTTAGCAAATAATTATACTCAGCTAAGGTTAAAATTTTTAATATTGCTTCTGCTTGTTTTAAATCATTAAGATTATGCGTCGATTTTTGGAAAAAAATGGCCGCTAAAATAGTCGCTTTAGTGGCCCCACGAGCTTTATTACTATAATAAAATCCTTGAATACATTCTTCCAAGGCACGATCTTTATCCCACGTTTGCCAATCTTGAAAAAAATGTGATGCTTGCTGCAGGTATTTTTCAGAACGGGAAACTAATTGACCTTTAGAATTAACCGCTGATAACAAAAATAACATTGCTAAAATACTTGCTTCAATATTTGCCCAAGAGCAATTACCGATAATTTGTCCTTGGATAGGTAGATTCGCGATGCTAACTAAACCTAAGTAGCGATGTATTCCCTGAGTTAGAAATTCCCGGGATTGACGTGAATAAATTAATTGTTTGCAAAACTCCTTATCCCAAGCGTAAGGACGCTGACATTCGTAGATAACAATGCTAGCTTCACGACGACTATTTTCACCTCGATCACAACGAATTAACCAATCTTTATATTTAATCAATGCAATGGCATGCCCTTCATAAGCGACGGGTAATAATAGTAATTCTTGATCTAACAAGGCATCTATACTATGTGTATGATCTTTAATATTCAGCGTATAACGTTGATATTTTAATAAGGCCTGTGCGTTAGCGAATGCTACAATCAATTTTTGTAAATTTTCGAAGTAAGGCCGCAAATGGCGTGAAGAAAAATTATTCTGATAGCGCCGCAAAGAGTTAAGGACAACATCGAGTGTAAACTCTAAAAAAAATCCTTCGTAGTTTATCTCAATAAAACGCCCTGCGGCATTAACAAGATCTACCTGTCCTATTAATTCATAGCGGTGTCCAAGTAACTTTGCTTGAATAAAGTCTTGAGCGAAACTTAATTTAGCGCCATATCGATAGAGTAATTTTTTTAATTCAATTTGTTGTCGTAATAAAGGATATACTAAAACAGGTTGTCCTGCTGTGGTATAAGCATTCGCATCTGCTTTATTGGCCAGTAATAATTCACATAAAGCTAAGTTGTGATTATCGACCGCCCAATGTAATGCCGTGCGGCCAGTAGTATCGGCATTATCGATAACAGCACCATATTCTAATAATAAGGCAACCACATCATTCTTATTGGCAATCGTTGCTTCTATTAACGGTGAAAACCCATACTCATCGGTTTGTTCTATATCCGCACCCGCTAGTATAAATTGCTCTACGCCCTTGAGTGTACCAAACAAAATTTCTTGAGCAAAAGTAGACCTTACCATTATCTAGCAAGCGTTACACTTTTGCTTGCACCCAATCCAAGATTTTTTTGTAAGCGTAATTGATTTTCTAGCCGTTTTTCGGGAAATCGCTCTCTAGCTTCAGAATTATCGCTAGGGATCGCACAAATCTTAGGATCATCGCCACTAAATTGCTGGCTATGAGCTAATAAAGGATGTATTTGCGGGGATTCACTAAAACCACAGGATCGTGAATTTTTCTTACCAAGTAAATTGTTTGGGTCTTCAGAAAAAGGACAACTACCAAATTTTCTCTGTCCATCTGTGCGTTGCCGACGTTCCTTATTAAAGGCTGCCTGTAAATACGCATTGAGTTGCTCAACACTGAGCGCAATAGTCCCTGCACCACTATCACCGCCATCCCCATCATCACTATCTTCTTGTTTTTTTAACCCGGAATTTTCATAGGCCAATGGCGAAAAAACATTATTAATCACTGCATCTTCTTGGTTCTCAGCAACCAAAAACCCTGCTTGTGCTATACCCTTATCGCGACTACCTTTACTCATACAAGATAATACCCGTTAAATTTTTTATTTCAATTTATTCTTCAAGTATATCCATTAGACTTCACTACAAACTTGAATTTTAAATAGCATTAGATTAAATAGACTAATCGAAGTACATTTGAATTTCGGAGCTACAATCTTCGCACTTGAATTTTTGTCTGTGCTGCCGCTCAACTCACCTATATTCTACCCCAAATAGCGCTACAATTTAACACATTTCAATGTGTAGCACCCATAACTCATACCTATCCTTTTTTAAAAATGAATCAAGATCGACGACATTTAACGAGGATGAGGCAGATATCCTTAGGCTAGAACGGAGGTTCTAGCAAATTGCTTTAGCGCTTGAATATGGCAATCTATGGTTAAGCCTTTACGCAGCACAAAATCTCTTTCGGGTTTGTATTCCTTTGATTTAATCTTTTCTAATGCATCAATGATAGTTTCTGGAGTCACTGGCTTTATTATAATTCCATCATTTGCTTCGAGTAACTCAGAAGCACCTACTTCTGACGAAACAATAACGGGCGTCCCAGATTCTAATGATTCAACAACAGTAATTCCAAATGCTTCGTAAGCAGAAGGTAAAATCGTTACATCTGCTATACAATAATAATCTCGTATCTGCTCAACAAACCCTAACCAACGCATATTAGGTAAGACAATTGTCGGTTTTTCACCAAGAATAAGACAAAGAAAATCATCTCTCAAACCTTTAAAGGCATCAACAAGAGGATAGAAGCCTTTACGGGCATGATTAGTGGAAACGAATAAAACAATCGTTGTTTTATCAGAGAAACCTAATTTTTTTCGTAACTCATGCTTCTGTAGTGTCGTTTTATAATTGAAATAACTGTTACTGACGGGGGGATAGAGAACTTTAATCTTAGTTGCGACACCGGGATAATGCTGAATTATTTCATCTTTTATGCGCTGAGAATGAGCAATAATTAAAGGTGTTCTCGCAAATGCCCTTTTCTCGAAATAAATCTCTAGGTAATTGTTCAAGAACCGGTAACTTTTTTTAGTTAAAAGATAAGCCTTATGCACACCTCCACAAATAAGTATATCTTGTCGAGTAGTATTTACTAAACTAATCACCAAATTGTGATTACACATTAAATTTTCTCTATCACACGCCAGATAAAAAGCAAATTTCTTAAATGCACGAGGTAAAAACTTGTAAGGAAATTTAGAAACTATTAATGTTGGTAACGACTTTAAAATATCTGTATTTATTTTACAAACACAAAGCGTTAATTCATCGCCGGCTTTAGAAAACCCTAAAATAATATCTCTTAAATAAGTCTCCATACCACCTTTAAAGCGTAAATGTGTATGCATTATAGCAACTTTCATGTTTTATCCCATAAAATAGCTGAGAAAAAGCAACTTAATAAAATTACATACAAATTTCCAAAAGCAGTGCTGGTAATAGTAATATCAGTGAACCCATTAAATACTAGTGCCAGCAATGTGGCCTTAGCAAACCATTGTGCTTCCGGATCTCGCCATAATTTTTTAACTTCCACCCAAGCACTCAATAAAATTAATAGATAAGTAGCCAAGCCAATAACTCCCAACTGTACTGCTACTAGTAAATAAGAATTGTGTGGATCATTTAATAAGGTCTTAGTTATTACTACCTTACCACCCGTTTTTTTATAAGCTTGTGGAAAGCCACCTGCACCAACACCTAGCAGAGGATGTGCCTTGATAATTGTGAATGAATTCAATGCAAATTGTATCCTAAGCCCTATACTCGTATCTTGTGAAGCAGGCTTCGTACTAAAATTATAAACAAGATCTTTTACACGATATTGAAATGTAGGGAAAATTTGATAACTCAAAAAAAGTACCAGTAACGAAACAACTAATGACCAAATATAATTTTTTTTTGTTGTTGTATATCGAAACAGCAAAAAACCCAATAAAATGACAGCAATAAAGCAACCTGTACGTTCCGAGTTAACTGCAAATAAAGATAAAAAAAGAAAAATAGCTATCAGTAAAAAATAAAATTTACGTTTTTCTTTTAAAAAGAAGTCCAGCGAAAAATAAAAAGCAAAGGCCAATATAACAGAAGCAGGAATCGGATTAACAAAATAACCCACGGGTTGTTGACCAAACAAAACAGACGAATATCGAAACAATGAAACAGATAAAATATTCCAATGTGCCAACAAAAATAATAGGGCAGCCACGATTGCTGAGCTAATTAAACAATAAATAATCCCTCTACGTACTTTTAATGAGGTAAATAAAGGCAATAGAAAAGGAATATAGAGTAATTTTGTATAATGAAATAAAGCCGTCAAACCATGCTTCAAACTCGCTATGCTGTAGCTTAAACTAACGGCCATTAAAACAATTAAAGCCATACTCCATTGAATAAATTTTAAACGTCTAACTGCATAGCATGCATCACCCCAATTTCCTGCTAATAAACTAAATATAACCGCTAATATAAGAGAATTGCGACTAAGCAAAGGGGATAAAGCAAGAAAAAAAGTTCCTAATCCTAGAAAAAAAATAGCCACTTGCTCTGGGTAACTAAACATTTTTTTAAATTCCGATAGCTTTCTCGTCATTTCTATAAGAACCTTCATTAAATAGGATTTTAAGCATTTTTTTGAATGCTAACGTAGATAGATGCACAACCTAAAATCTAGCTTATAAATAATCTTGGATCATTATTTCAGCAATTTGTATTGCATTTAAGGCAGCGCCCTTACGAATATTATCCGCTACTATCCACATGTCCAAACCCAAGGGATAAGAAATATCCTCTCGAAGTCGTCCTACCATGACTTTATCATTATCAAGGTGTGAAATAGGCGTCGGATAACCATTATTGGCAAGCTTATCGATAACCAACACACCCGGAGCTTTTTTTAATAGCTGTTTGGCCTGATTTGCACTGATTTTCTTTTTGGTTTCTATATGGACTGCTTCAGAGTGTCCATGAAACACCGGTACTCGCACAGCAGTAGGATTTACTTGAATTTCTTGATCGACAAAAATCTTTTGTGTTTCCCAGACCATTTTCATTTCTTCACGGGTATATCCATTTTTCTCAAACTCATCGATATGTGGAATAACATTAAACGCAATTTGCTGCGTAAAAGCTTTCGGTTGCTTAATAGGTAACCCATTTAATAATTGGCCTGCTTGCTGAATCAACTCATGAAAAGCAGCTTTCCCCGCTCCAGAAACCGACTGAAAAGTAACAACATTAATACGTGTTATACCCACAGCATCATAAATAGGCTTCAATGCAACTAACATTTGTATCGTAGAGCAATTTGGATTAGCAATAATGCAACGTTTTTTATATCCGGCTAAGGCCTGCGGATTAACTTCTGGGATAACTAAAGGGACATCGTCGTCATAACGAAATTGAGGTGTATTATCAATAACTAAACAACCTTTTTTCGTAGCTTTAGGAACATACTCTGCGGAAACTGCTGAACCTGCGGTAAATATTGCAATGTCCGCTTGCTTAAAATCAAATCCATCTAAATCAGACACAATTAATGCCTGTTTATTAAATTCCATTGTCTCGCCAGAAGAACGTTCACTGGCGAGTAAATAAAGATGCTTTATAGGAAATTTTCGTTGCTGTAAAATAGTTAATACCGATTGACCAACAAAACCAGTAGCACCAACTATAGCTAAATTAAATTTCTTGTGCATAACAAATTAACTGCTCTTGGGTTAATAAAAATATTTCCGCTTCACCCTTTTCAAACTCTAACCAAAAAAAAGGAATTTGTGGATAACGCTTGATTAAGGCTGTTTTACTATTTCCTACTTCTATAATCAAAATACCCTTTTCTTTCAAATATTTCTTGGATTGTCTAAGAATTTGAATAATAAAATCTAAACCATTCTCTCCTGCTGCCAGGGCCGCAGCAGGTTCATGCTGGTATTCCATCGGCATACTCGCAAAGTCTTCAGCATTAACATACGGTGGATTACTAATGATAATATCGTAAAGTCGGTGGTTTAGGTTTTGGAAAAGATCAGAGTGTATTAAATTAATTTGACCTTGCAGTTTATGCGCAGCTATATTTATCGCTGCCACTGCTAATGCATCTTTAGAATTATCCACGGCATCAACATGTGCTTCAGGTAAGGCGTACGCACAAGCAATTGCGATACATCCACTACCTGTTCCGATATCAAGCACTGTATTAATCCTGTTGGTATCTTCAATCCAAGGACTAAAATCATGCTGAATTAATTCAGCTATCGGTGAACGCGGGATTAACACACGAGCATCAACATAAAAAGATAAATCCGCAAAATTTGCTTCATGCACCAAATAAGCTGTAGGAATGCGCTCTTCCACACGTTGGCGAATATTTTCTATAAGTAAACGTCGCTCAGCTAAGCTCAAGCTAGCCGCTAAAAAGCACGGATTTAAATGAGGCCCTAGTTTTAGTGTAGATAACACTAAATAAAGTATTTCATCCCAGGCATTATCAGTACCATGACCATAATAAAGATTGGCTTTATTAAACTGAGTCAAGCCCCAGCGTAATATGTCTTGTAAATGTCTAAATTCTATTAATGCTGCTTTAAGCTCTTCATTGGATATACAATAAGATAATTTAGCCACGGTTTTTTAAAATTGAGTAAAATATTCCTCATTTAAACATAGGCCTAATAGAGAAACAATCAGCAGATTACAACAGGTCCACTTATAAAATGATTGCTCGCTTAGATTAAGCCGATTGAGTAAACTGCTAAAATTGGGGCAACTCAGAGGGCCATTGAAAATGGTAAAAAAGTCATCCGATCTGCCAATCATCGATAAAAATATAGATAATGTATTCACTAAAGATTCGAACAAAATTTTAAAAGAATTACTCGATCTGTTTATAAAAGAAACTCCTAAAATACGAGCCGAAATCAATCTAGCTTTTCAAAAAAAACAACAACAAAAACTTAGCGAACTGTTACATAAGTTATTGGGTTCATGTGTTTATTGTGGATGGATACGGCTCAAATTCAGCATCATTTCGCTGGAAAATGCCATAGCCCAGCATAATTATTCTAATGAACTTTTAAAGCAATTTAACACTGAATTAGAGGCAGCCTTGAATAAGGCAAAAGAAATAACACACTCCTGAGCCAGCAGTTGCACTAGTTGATTTTTTTATAATAAGAAAAAATTGAAAAAGCTTCATAGCAATAAAAAATACAACGAATACAAAAGTGGTATTTTAGTATGATGAGAAATAGAAATACCGATGAAGAAGAATATTTTTGTTAAGTGTGTAATGGCATGCTCTCAAAAGACAAGTATGCCATTATTTAAAAATAATAAAAATTAACTAGATGTAGTCTCTGAACGTTCAACCAGTTCAACCATGGCCATAGGCGCACAATCACCGGCTCGATAGCCGCATTTCAAAATACGTAAATAACCGCCTGGTCTTTTTTTAAAGCGCGGACCCACGGTATTGAAAAGTGTAGCCACTGCTTCTTTATTACGTAAACGATCAAAAGCCAAACGTCGTTGCGCAACACCATCACTCTTTGCTAAAGTAATAAGTGGTTCAGCAACTCGACGTAGTTCCTTAGCTTTAGCTAAGGTGGTACAAATGATTTCCTTGGTTAACAAAGAGGCAACCATATTTCGAAACATCGCGGTTCTGTGACTGGATGTTCGGCCTAATCGACGGCCGGAATTAAGATGACGCATAACACTTAGCCCTTTAAATTAATCTTTATTAATATCTTCAGTTTTTTCTAATTTTTCCGCTTCTTCTGCACCTTCTAAAGATTTTTTTAGAGAGGTCAGCTGCTGCATAGGAACGTCCATCCCTAACATCAATCCACGTTTTTGTAACGCAGTTTTGATTTCACATAAAGATACTTTACCTAAATTCGGTGTTGATAAAAGCTCTGATTCAGCTTTGGTAACCAAATCAGCAATGCGATAAATATGTTCAGCCTTCAAACAATTAGCCGCACGCACCGTCAACTCTAGCTCATCAACAGGAAGTAATAGCATAGGGTTAATATCAACCATATCTTCAACGACTTCATCTTCTGTTTCATGTTGTAACTCAACAAAAGTATGCAATTGTTCTTGTATAATCGTAGCAGCACGACGTATCGCTTCTTCCGGCTCGATGGTACCGTTAGTTTCTAAATCAATAACCAACTTATCTAAGTCAGTACGTTGCTCGACACGTGCATTTTCGACGGAATAGGTAGCACGTAAAATAGGGTTAAAGCGTGCATCTAATTGTAATGCTCCTACTTCACTCACAAATTGATCATCTGCCTTACGTAACGAAGCGGGTTGATAACCACGTCCTCTAACTACTTTAAAGGTCATTTTAAATTCTTTTGGCTTAGTTAAATGCGCAATAACAAAATCAGGATTTTTAACTTCAACGTCATGCGGTAAAGTAATATCTCCTGCACGAACAGGCCCTACAGTGTTTTTAGCTAACTCAAGTGTAACCTCCTCTTTGCCATGCATCAGGAATGCTATGCCTTTTAAGTTTAGTAAAATATCGATAATATCTTCTTGTACACCATCTAGACTACTATATTCGTGAAGCACACCTTCGATTTTTGCTTCCACAACGGCGCAACCTGGCATCGACGATAACAATATACGACGTAGGGCATTTCCTAAGGTATGACCAAAACCAGCTTCAAAAGGTTGTAAAGTAATTAACGCTCTATTTGGCGCAATACTTTGAACTTCGATAGTTTGTGGGGTTAAAAACTTCTTAACATTCGTCGACATGGGCTACCTTCTTACTTAGAGTAATACTCAACGACTAGATTCTCATTAAATTCTAAAGGCAATTCGCTACGCTCAGGAATTAACTTAACGATTCCCTGTAATTTAGTGGAATCCACATCTATCCAACCAGGCTGAGGCTTTTGTTTCGCAAGTTCCAGCGCAGCTTGAATACGAGTTTGGGCCTTACTTTTTTCCTTAATCTCAATAACATCGCCTGCCTTAACTTGATAAGAAGGAATATTAACAATATTTCCATTTACTTTGACGGAACGATGCGAGACTAACTGCCTTGCTTCAGCGCGCGTCGCAGAAAATCCCATACGAAATATAACATTATCTAAGCGGCATTCTAACAATTTAAGTAGGTTTTCACCGGTAATGCCTTTTCGCTTTGCAGCCTTAGCATAATAAATTCGGAATTGCCTTTCTAATACACCATATGTGCGTCGAATTAATTGCTTTTGGCGAAACAATACACCAAATTCAGATAATCTACCGCGTTTGGCGCCATGCATACCTGGAGGCGTAGCTAACTTACATTTGCTATCAAGTGCACGTATACCACTTTTTAACTGTAAATCAGTCCCAAGTCTGCGTGCCAATTTACAAGTAGGACCTCGGTATCTAGCCATTAAATTATTTACTCCAAATTATTAATATGTATATTGTTCGCACTTATTGATATAAGTACGCTTTTCTACTAAACTCGACGCCGCTTAGGGGCTCGACAACCATTATGTGGGATACCCGTTATATTCATAATTTGGGTGACCTCTATATCTTTGTTCTTCAATGCCATAATTGCTTGTTCTGATCCTTGGCCGGGTCCTTTTATTCTAACTTCGACCCGTCCCAAATTATGCTTATATTTAGCTCTATATTTGTCGTATGCTTTTTCTATCGCCTTTTCGAAAGCAACACGAGCAGCAAAGGCCGTGCCCTTTTTAGTACCTTTAAAGTCACAAGCTCCCGCAGAAGATATACCTAAGGTATCACCACCCTTGCGGATACAAATAATCGTATTGTTAAACGATGTGCTCAGATGAACGATTGCATCGGGGATAACCTCTTTGCGTTTACGGTGAGCTCCTGCTAAAGCCTTATCGGCCATCGTTAAGGGCTGAGAAGCATGTGAATTGTAATCTGCCATATTAGTGAATACCTACGCTTATACATTTTATTGGAAACATGATCATATATTAATCTTTACGAATCATTTTACGAGGACCCTTACGCGTACGTGCGTTAGTGCGGGTACGTTGGCCACGGACTGGTAAACCACGGCGATGACGTATGCCTCTATAACAACCAAGATCCATCAAACGCTTGATACTGATGGAAACTTCTCGTCGTAAGTCACCTTCTACTTTATAAGTAAGAATCTTCTGCCGTATAGCATCTAACTGGGCATCTAAAAGATCCTTAACTTTGGTCTCAGGCAAAATATCCAAGTCTTGACATATTTCACTAGCCCGTGAACGTCCAACCCCATAGATAGCAGTTAAACCGATAACGACATGTTTATTTATTGGTATATTGACACCGGCTATTCTAGCCATTTTTCACTCCAAACCCTTAAATTTAAGATATTTCAGAAGGCGCAGTAGGGTATCTCACTCCTGACTAAAAATCAATAACACTCTCGCAAAAATACATCAATTGCTAGTAATCTTAGCAAGCTGTGGGTCGCAATTTAACTGAATTTTAAAGAAAATACAGTCGTGTTTCCCGTTCAACCAGAAATCTAGTAATACTATCCTTGACGTTGCTTATGACGAGCTTCTGCTGAACAAATGACTCTTAATTTGCCTTTTCTCTTAATAACCTTACAGTTTCGGCAAATTTTTTTAATCGACGCTCTAACTTTCATAATAACCTCTAAAGATGATGCTCGTAATTTTCTGCGCCAATTAATGGGCAGTGCCTGGCCCACCAGACAAACCCTTCAAATTGGCCTTTTTAAGTAAAGATTCATATTGATGCGACATCAATAAAGACTGAACCTGGACCATAAAGTCCATAATGACCACTACAATAATTAATAGGGATGTACCCCCAAAATAAAAAGGCACGTGCCAAGTAAATATCATAAACTCAGGTAATAAGGCAACCAAAACCAAATAAATACAGCCTATCAAAGTAAGGCGAGTCATCGTTGTATCAATGTATCGCGCACTTTGTTCGCCAGGCCTAATACCAGGGATAAATGCCCCAGATTTCTTCAAATTATCAGCAGTTTCCCTAGGGTTAAAAACCAATGCAGTATAAAAAAAAGAAAAAAATATGATTGCCGCAGCAAATAACAAAATATACAGCGGTTGGCCTGGCGATAACCAGAAACTAAGCTTCCCCAACCAACTCAAGCCTTTAACGTTAGCAAACCAATTTGCAAAAGTTCCCGGTAACAACATGATACTAGAAGCAAAAATAGGGGGAATGACTCCAGCCATATTAATCTTTAAAGGCAAATGACTGGTCTGTGCACTATAAATCTTCCGGCCTTGTTGGCGTTGCGGATAATTAACCGTAATTCGACGTTGTCCGCGCTCCATGAATACAACAAAAGCAGTTACCAACACAATAACCACCAAAATACAAAGTAAAGTTAGAAACTGAACTTGGCCCTGTCTAAATTGCTCTAAGGATTTAGCCATAGCCACTGGCAGTCCTGATACTATCCCTGAAAATATTATGAGTGAAATACCATTGCCAATACCATGCTCGGTAATCTGCTCACCTAACCACATCAAAAACATCGTACCGGTAACCAAAGTGACAGTAGCTACAAAATAAAAGAAAAAACCAGGATTCAGAACAACTTGATTACCAACTAACCATTTTGCCATACCCACGGCTTGAATTAACGCCAGCAGTGCAGTTCCGTACCGCGTGTATTGATTCAGTTTGCGCCGCCCGGCTTCACCCTCTTTTTTAAGCTCTTCCAATGCTGGCGTTACTGCCGTTAAAAGCTGAACAATGATAGAAACTGAAATATACGGTAATAAACCTAAAGCAAAAACAGTGAATCGAGAAAGAGCACCCCCCGAAAACATGTTAAATAGACCTAATATACTATTGCTCTGATGACTAAATAAATCGGCTAAGTGGTGTGGATCTAAACCAGGTACAGGAATATGGGCACCGATGCGATAAATAATTAATGCCAGCAAAACAAATAGCAAACGTCTTTTCAGTTCACTAAATCCGCTATTAGGCGTTCGTTTCTTCGCCGAAGCAGCAGTCGTCGCTAAACGGCTAAGTTTTTCCATCTATTTAAGCCTCAACACTGCCACCGGCTGCTTTAATTAAAGCCTCTGCTCCCCTACTTAACTTTATACCTTTTACTGTTACTGACCTTTCAAGTTTACCTGTTGCTATGAATTTAACTTCTTTGGTCAAAGCAGGTACCAACCGGCAATCTTTAAGTACTTGTATGTCAACAACATCAGCCTTAATTGTATTTAAGGTATCAATTCGTAGCACTTTCAGTGACAATGATTTAAAAGATGTAAATCCGAATTTAGGTAAACGACGCTGTAAAGGGGTTTGTCCACCTTCAAAACCTAATTTATGAAAGCCACCGGCTCGCGCACGTTGTCCTTTATGACCTCGTCCGCAGGTTTTTCCTAAACCAGAACCTATTCCTCTGCCTACACGCTTTCCAGTGGGCTTTGAGCCCGGAGCAGGCTTCAATGTATTAAGATACATAATTAGATTTCCTCTACTTTGAGTAAATAAGCAACTTGACCGATCATTCCACGCATAGGTAAATTATCTTTCACCTCAACGATCTGATTTAACCGCTTTAAACCCAATGAAAGAACTGTCGCAGTATGATGAGGTAAACGACCCGAGATACTACGTATAAGAGTCAAGCGCAATTTTTTTTCTGACATATCTACTTACCTAAATTATTCGTAAATTTCTTTAATCGATTTTCCACGTTTATCCGCAATCATTTCAGGTGTAGACATACTTGACAATGCTTTTAAAGTGGCACGCACGACATTGATTCGATTTGAAGATCCAATGATCTTCGCTATGACATTTTTAATGCCTAACACTTCAAAAATTGCGCGCATCGGTCCGCCTGCAATAATACCTGTTCCTTCAACTGCAGGAAGTATTATCACCTTAGTTGCTCCGTGACGACCTATCAACGGATGATATAAGGTATGATTATTCAATTCGATATAAAGCATATCGCGTCGGGCTTTTTCCAAGGCTTTTTGCATGGCAACAGATACTTCTCGCGCCGGACGTTTGCTAAAACCAATACGTCCTTTGCCATCGCCAACGACAACTCCCGCAGCAAAGCTAAAAATACGCCCACCTTTGACGACCTTAGCATGACGATTAACTGCAATTAATTTTTCTTGCAAGCCATCACTTTTTGTTGATTGATCAAAACTCATCGATGAATAACCTTTTAATTAAAAGGGCAATCCGGCTTCCCGGGCTGCCTCTGCCAATGCCTTGATACAACCATGATACTTAAAACCTGAACGATCAAAAGCCACTTGATTTATTCCAACCGCTAATGCTCGCTTTGCTATAAAATCACCAACTATCGTCGCTGACTTAATATTATTTCCAGTAGTACCTAAGGTCTTGATTTCTTTATCGAGCGTAGACGCACTCGCTAATACTTTATCGCCTCGATCGGCTGATACAATAATTTGTGCATAAATATGTTTAGACGTACGTGCTACACATAAGCGTGCAACACCTAGTTGACGTATTTTAGCACGCGTCTTAGTTGCCCTACGTTTCCGTTTTAACTTCTTGTCTAACATGCCTACCTCTAATCGCTATTTTTTCTTAGTTTCTTTTAATTTAATACGTTCATTTGCATAACGAACACCTTTACCTTTATAAGCTTCCGGTGGACGATACTGACGTATCTCCGCTGCAACCTGTCCAACTAATTGTTTATTAAAACCTTGTATGACTATTTCTGTTGGGGTTGGCGTAGTAATAGTAATTCCATCAGGTATTTCATAATCTCTAGGATGTGAAAAACCTAAGGTTAGGTTAATTTTTTTACCTTGCACATTCGCTCTATAACCCACACCTACTAATTGCAGAACTTTCTTAAATCCCGTTACTACGCCCTCAACGGCATTAGCTATATTGGCACGTGTAGTCCCAGCTAAAGCGTCAGCTATTGTACTTTCATCTACAGGACTCACTTGTAAAGATTTATCTTTAATTTCAATATTAACTTGTTTTGGCAGCTTCAAATTTAATACCGATTTACTGCCTTTAACAACTAGTGTTTCACCATCCAGCGTAACTTGCACATCGCCGAAATTTATTGGATTTTTTGCAACTCTTGACATATCAACCTTTCTTAACGTTTATTCAACGATAGCAATAACTTCGCCGCCTTGACCCAAAGCTCGAGCCGCTCTATCAGTCATTAATCCCTTAGGAGTAGATATTATGGCTATTCCTAAGCCAGCGACTACTTTAGGTAGCTCAGTCGCTGAACGATAAATGCGTAATCCAGGACGACTCACACGTTTTAATGCTGCAATAACGGGTTTATCTAAATAATACTTTAAAAATATTGTCAGCGAGGACCTACATCCTTTTTCTTCACATTGAAAATCAGAGATATATCCTTCATCTTTTAACAACTTAGCAATAGCTAATTTAATTTTTGACGAAGGCATTGATACCGTTGGCTTTTCAATCGCTTGGGCATTTTTTATTCGGCAGAGCATATCTGCGATAGGATCTTGCATACTCATATTTTTTACCTTACCAGCTTGATTTAACTAATCCTGGGAGCTCACCTTTCATAGCATAAAGCCGCAGCATATTTCGAGACAGTCCAAAGTGCCGATAAACTCCACGTGGTCGCCCTGTTAAACGACAACGGTTACGTAATCGCACTGGAGAAGAATCACGTGGCAATAATTGAATTTTTTGTTGCGCCAACCACTTATCTTCATCAGATGAATTTATGCTGTAAATAATTTCTTTCAACTCAGCACGTTTTACCGCATATTTTTTGACGATAAGTTCACGCTTTTTCTGACGCATAATTACACTTTTCTTTGCCATAAATATTAATTCTCTTTAAACGGAAACTCAAATGCAGCTAATAAAGCCCGTCCTTCCTTATCAGTTTTTGCGCTCGTAGTAATCGTAATATCCATACCACGTAAAGCATCAATTGTATCGTATTTAATTTCAGGAAAAACAATTTGCTCACGAATTCCTAAACTATAATTCCCACGACCATCAAAAGATCGAGGGCTAAATCCACGAAAATCTCGAATTCGTGGTATCGCTACACTAATTAAACGATCTAAAAACTCGTACATACGGTTTTTTCGTAATGTTACTTTACAGCCGATAGGCCATTCTTCTCTGATTTTAAAGCCCGCATTAGATTTCTTTGCCTTAGTAACTATTGGTTTTTGTGCAGCAATTAATGTCATATCTGACACGGCTGCATCTATTACCTTTTTATTTGCTGCGGCTTCACCAACACCCATGTTGAGTGTGATTTTAGTAATACGTGGAACTTCCATGACGCTATCATATGCAAATTCTTGCTTAAGCTGCGCCATAACTGTATTTAAATAATATTCTTTTAACCTTGCCATCAAATCTCACCTAATTATTAGATATCAACCAGCTCACCGTTGGATTTAAAGATACGTACCATCTTTCCATCCTCCAGTTTTTTAATCCCGACCTTATCACCTTTTTTCGAAACTGGATTATACAAAGCCAGATTCGTTAAATTAATTAAAGCTTCTTGCGATACAATTCCGCCAGCAACATTTTTTTGCGGGTTAGGTTTCACATGTTTTTTTACTAAGTTAATGCCTTCTACACGCGCACGGTTTTTAGTAGTGCAAACACTCAATATTTTACCTTGTTTACCCTTGTCTTTGCCGGCTATGGCGATGACCGTATCACCCTTTCTAATTTTACGCATATTGTGCTCTACCTTATAATACTTCAGAGGCCAAAGAGATAATCTTCATAAAGTTATCGGTACGTAATTCTCTAGGAACAGGACCAAAAACCCGCGTGCCTAATGGTTGTAATTGTGCTGTCAATAAAATAACAGCATTACTATCAAAACGTATCACACTCCCATCACCTCTACGTACTCTTTTTTTAGTACGCACAACGACAGCATGCCAAACTTCGCCTTTTTTCACCTTACCGCGGGGTACAGCATCTTTAACGCTGACTCTAATAACATCTCCAACTCCCGCATAACGTCGCTTTGACCCACCGAGTACCTTAATACACATCACTTTTCGAGCGCCGCTATTATCTGCCACAGCCAGTTTAGTTTGCATTTGTATCATAAAACTTCCCCTATCCCGTCGTTTCTTCAGGAACGGGTTGCTGATTAATCGACTTTACTACCACTTGCACAAGCGACCAGTTCTTACGTTTAGAAATCGGGCGTCCCTCCTGGATAATAACGATATCACCTTCTTGACATTGATTTTTAGCGTCATGAGCAAAGATTTTACTACTACGTTTTAAATACTTTCCGTACTTAGGATGCTTCACTTTACGCTCTATCGAGACGTTAATGGTTTTATCCATCTTATTACTGATAACTCGACCTGTTAAGGTTCGATTGACTTTAATAGTTTGGCTCATACTTTTTTCTGGCCTATGTTTTCGTGTAAAATAGTTAATGTTGTTGCTAACAACCGCCGAACTGCTTTTAATCTATGTGTTGCAGTCAATTGATGTGTCGCATGCTGTGCTTCTAATTTAAACTTTTCCTGTCCTAACTTAAAACTTTCTTCCTTAAGCGATTCAATGGATAAATTTCTTAATTCAATCTTTTCTTTCTTATTCATTAAAGCACCGTCCGCGTAACAAAATTAGTTGTCATAGGCAATTTCGCTGCTGCCAATTTTAAAGCCACTCTAGCCATCTCAGCAGATATACCTTCCATTTCAAATAAAACACGACCCGGTTGAATAACGGCTACCCAATATTCAACGCTGCCCTTCCCTTTACCCTGACGCACTTCTAAAGGTTTTTTTGTAATCGGTTTGTCAGGAAATATCCTAATCCAAACCTTCCCACCTCTTTTAATGTGTCGCGTTAAAGCGCGGCGCGCCGCTTCAATTTGTCTCGAAGTAATAAAGCCTGCAGCAGTTGCTTTCAAGCCAAATTGTCCAAAACTAACTTCTGTGCCTCGTGTAGCAATTCCGCGATTACGCCCTTTAAACTGCTTACGATATTTTGTTCGTTTGGGTTGCAACATAATCTTTTCCCAACTATCTATTCTTCAATATTATTTTAACGCTTCGCTTCATCTACAATTTCTTTATTCACAGCATGTTTCGTGCTAGGCGGTTGACGTCTGCGACTATAATGCTTTTGATTTCGATCATCAAGAAATTGTGTTTTAGCTTCAGTAGTTTCAATATTCGAAATTTTTGAACGATCAAAAACTTCACCCTTATAAATCCAAACCTTTACACCTAATTTTCCATAGGTTGTTTGCGCTTCTGCTAAACTGTAATCGATATCCGCACGAAAAGTGTGTAACGGTACGCTTCCTTCTTGATAGCGTTCGCTACGAGCAATTTCTGCACCACCTAAACGTCCCGAAACATTAATCTTAATTCCAAGTGCGCCTAATCGTAAGGCCGTTTGCACTGCACGTTTCATAGCTCGACGAAACATAACACGTCTTTCTAATTGTTGTGCAATATTTTCTGCAACTAATTTTGCATCTAATTCCGGTTTCTTCACTTCCACTACGGAAACTCGAACGGGCACCAGCATAATTTTTTCTAATTGCTCTCTTAAACGATCGATGTATTCACCTTTTTTTCCGATCACTATGCCTGGCTTGGCAACGGAGATCGTTATTTTTGATTTTCTGGCTGCGCGTTCTATTTGTATTGAAGAAACCCCAGCTTGTAAAAGCGCTTTCTCAATAAGTTTACGAGCACATAAATCACTGTAAAGATTATCCGCATAATCACGGGACTTTTTTGCATACCATCTAGCTGTCGATGTTCGGGTAATACCTAAACGTATTCCAACAGGATTAACCTTATGGCCCATAATTAGTTTTTCTCCCCATTTTCATCTGACACTTTTACTGTAATGTGACACGTTGGTTTTAATATGCGGTTACTTCGGCCTTTAGCTCGGGCATGCATACGCTTTAAAGTTGGACCTTGATCTACAAAAATTGTCGATACCTTCAGCATATCGATATCAGCTCCAGCATTATGTTCTGCATTCGCTACAGCAGATTCTAAAACTTTTTTTATCGCCTTAGCATTTTTTTTGACACTCATTGTCAAGATTTGCATTGCCTTTTCCACGGTTTGACCGCGTACTTGATTCGCCACTAACCTACATTTTTGCGGTGACAATCGTGCGTATTTTAAATGTGCTGCAACTTCCACTTTCTATTCCCCATTAACTATTTTTTTTCATCTGCGCCTTTGGCTTTCTTATCAGCTGCTCTATGGCTACGAAAAGTTCGTGTAATAGAAAACTCTCCTAATTTGTGACCTATCATATTTTCGGTAATATAAATAGGAACAAAGTCACGACCATTATGAACCGCTATAGTCAAACCTATCATTTCAGGCAAAATCATAGAGCTACGTGACCATGTTTTAATAGGTCGCTTAACACTTGCGGCTTGGGCTGCCTGTACTTTTTTCGTTAAATGTCCCTGTATATACGGACCTTTTTTTACTGAGCGTGGCACTAGTTCACCTCGTCAAATTAAATTATTTCTTCTTACGTCGTTGCACAATCATTTTTGCATCGCGTTTATTGCGGCGCGTTTTATAACCCTTGGTTGGAAGACCCGTAGGACTCACTGGATGTCGACCACCTGAAGTTTTACCTTCACCACCACCATGCGGGTGATCAACCGGATTCATCGCCACACCTCTAACGGTAGGACGAATTCCACGCCAACGGGATGCTCCTGCCTTCCCTAACGAACGCAGATTATGATCATTATTACTGACAACACCTATGCTCGCTTTACATTCGACAGGTACTTTTCGTAGCTCTCCCGATCGCAGCCGTATAGTAGCATAATCTCCCTCACGTGCAATGAGCTGTACATACGCACCAGCACTACGTGCCAATTGAGCTCCCTTACCAGGTTTCAGTTCAATAGCGTGCAATACGGTCCCAACAGGAATATTGCGCAAAGGCAATGAGTTTCCGGGCCGAATCAAAGCCTCCGGCCCAGCATTGACTTGCATACCAACTTTGAGGTCGTTCGGAGCCAAAATATAACGACGCTCACCATCTGGGTACAGAATCAAGGCAATGTGCGCAGTACGATTTGGATCGTATTCTATCCTTTCAGCACGTCCACTGATTCCTTCTTTATCACGTTTAAAGTCTATTAAGCGATACTGCTGCTTATGACCCCCGCCTTGATGACGTGTAGTAATTCTGCCTTGATTATTACGCCCGCCCTTTTTAGGTTTTGGAGCTAATAAACTACTATGCGGCTTACCTTTATGTAGACCTACTTTGGATATCTCAACGACAAAGCGTCGGCCTGGCGAGGTAGGATTTGCTTTTTTACTAGGCATAATACTTAATTCTCTCTATTTTGTTCCGGTAAAATCGATGTCATAGCCTTCTTTCAAGCTTACATAAGCTTTTTTCCAGCCCTTTAACTGACCTTCAACTTGTTTAAAACGACGACCTTTGGCTTTTACATTCAAAAGTTGAACGGCATTTACTTTAACATTAAACAATGATTCTACCGCTTGTTTAATTTCTGACTTATTTGCATGCTTTAATACTTTAAACACGAACTGCCGGTGCTTATCCGCTAGCATCGTAGATTTTTCTGATAAATGTGGCCGCTGAATAAGCTTAAATCGGCGCAACTGCTGGGTTAGGGCACTGTTCATCATGCTAAGAGTTCCTCAATTTGTTTTAAAGCAGGCGCTGTAATTAATATCTTTTCATAATGAATTAAGTTAACTGGATTAATAGCTTCCACGTCAGTTAATTCTACTTTATGTACATTTCTTGCCGCTAAATAAATATTTTCATTAACTTCTTCAAGAACAATCAGAACTTTTTGGTCGATCTTGAGATTATGTAGTTTTGCAACGAGATCACGGGTCTTAGCATTTTCGAGTTCAAACGATTCTAAAACAATAAATCTTCCTTGTCGTAAAAGCTCTGAACAAATGGATCGCATCGCTGCACGATACATTTTTTTATTTACTTTTTGTGAAAAATCTTGCGTACTTGCCGCAAAAGTAACACCACCACTACGCCAAAGCGGACTACGAATAGTACCTGCTCTTGCACGACCCATACCCTTTTGCTTCCAAGGTTTTTTTCCACCACCACTTACAGCAGCACGATTTTTCTGCGCACGCGTACCTTGCCGTCCACCTGCTAAGTAAGCAGTGACAACTTGATGGACTAAAGGCTCATTAAATCGACATCCAAAAACAGTTTCTGATAACTGCAGTTCTTGATTCGAGCCATTCTTTGTTACTAAAGCCACTTGCATAAAGCCATTCCAAAAATTTATAGTGCAAATCAATCTCTACTAAGAGATCAACCTTGGTTTCGTTTATTCTTTTTTCGTACCGCGGGTTTTATAATAACGTGTCCACCCGGGGCTCCAGGCACCGCTCCCTTTATATGCAGCAAATGCCGTTCAGGATCAACCTTAACTACTTCTAAAGATTGAATAGTGCAACGGTGATTTCCTAACTGTCCACACATTTTCTTTCCTTTGAACACACGACCTGGCGATTGACGCTGACCTATAGAACCGGGTGCACGATGTGAAAGCGAATTACCATGCGTTGCATCTTGCGTAGAAAAATGGTATCGCTTAATGACACCCGCAAATCCTTTACCTTTATTGGTTCCAGTTACATCAACCCATGTGCCTAATTTAAATAATTGATCAACCGTAATCTCTTTTCCTAATGATAAATCCTTTAAAAATTCACTATCATCATCATTTAATTGGAATTCCCAAAGACCTTTTCCAGGCTCAACGTTGGCCTTAGCAAAATGACCTGCTTCAGCTTTATTAAGACGTGAAGAAGATTTTTTGTCTGTGGTTACTTGAACAGATTCATATCCATCGCGCTCTTTCGTTTTAATTTGAACGATACGATTAGGCAGTATTTCAATGAGCGTAACAGGTATTGCTGAACCGTTCTCAGCATATATCTGTGTCATGCCACATTTTCGACCTATTAAACCCATTGTCATAAAAAACACCTACACTGAATTAGTACTTTTAAGGAAATTACTTATCTTTCTTTTCGATTTTTTCTTTTTTATCACTCATAATTTTTACCTGAATCTCAACATTAGAAGGTAAAGCTTCAAGATACTTGAGTGCATCTACTGTTTTATCAGTCGAAGCATAAACATCTATTAAACGTTTATGCGTACGTATTTCATACTGATCCCGAGCATCTTTATCGACATGGGGTGAAGTATTAAGCGTGCACTTCTTTTTATGTGTCGGCAAAGGCAGCGGAGAGATAATAGCTCCTGTTCGTTTCAATGAATTCACAATCTCTTTTGTTGTTGCATCGATTAATCGATGGTCAAACGCAAGTAGGACAATACGCAAATCTGGGCTTTTTAAAGACATAAAATTTCCTACTGACCATTAGGCCTTTTTACCTTTTTTAATAAGTTTAGAAACAACACCAGACCCTACAGTTTTTCCACCTTCACGAATAGCAAAACGTAAACCTTGTTCCATAGCAACACCGTACTCATTCATCAGCGTTACCGAAATCTTGACGTTATCACCTGGCATAACCATTTCTGATCCTTCAGGAAGTTTAATCGTTCCTGTTACATCAGTCGTTCTGAAATAAAATTGTGGCTTATAGTTATTCATGAATGCTGTGTGACGACCACCTTCTTCCTTAGTCAACACATAAATTTCCGCTTCAAATTCTACCCAAGCTTCTACTGTACCTGGCTTAGCTAAAACTTGTCCGCGCTCTACATCTTCACGTTTTAATCCTCTGATTAACGCACCAATGTTGTCGCCCGCTTCACCTTGATCCAATAATTTACGAAACATTTCCACGCCGGTAACTGCGGTATCTTGTACAGCTCGTAAGCCCACCACTTGCACAGCATCACCTACTTTTACAATTCCACGTTCTACACGACCGGTTACTACTGTTCCACGACCTGAAATGGTAAACACATCTTCGATAGGCATTAGGAATGGCTTATCAGTATCACGAACAGGTTCTGGGAAGTATTCATCCATCGCTTTAACCAATGCATAAACACCACCACCTTCACAATCGCCTTCTAATGCTTTCTTTGCCGATCCACGAATAATAGGAATATCGTCGCCTGGAAATTCATATTTAGAAAGTAATTCTCTAATTTCCATTTCTACTAATTCTAATAATTCTGCGTCATCTACCATGTCACATTTATTCATAAATACAACAATATGAGGCACGCCTACTTGTCGCGCTAATAAGATGTGCTCACGTGTTTGTGGCATAGGACCGTCTGCTGCGCTCACCACGAGGATTGCACCATCCATTTGTGCTGCACCAGTGATCATGTTTTTAACATAATCGGCGTGACCAGGACAGTCAACGTGGGCATAGTGACGTTTGTCACTTTCATACTCTACGTGCGAGGTCGAAATAGTGATCCCACGTGCTTTTTCTTCAGGGGCTTTATCAATTTTGTCAAACGCAATCGCTTCACCACCAAACTTTTCTGCCATACATTTGGTAATCGCTGCCGTCAATGTTGTTTTACCATGATCAACGTGGCCTATAGTTCCCACGTTTAAGTGGGGCTTATTTCGTACAAACTTTCCAGTGGCCATAATTTTTACCTCAATAACTATTAATTATTTACTATCATCTTTTTTTCGAATAATACCATCCGCAACATTAGCGGGAGCTTCGTTATATTTACCAAACTCCATCGTATAGGTAGCACGTCCTTGCGTCGCTGAACGTAAGTCAGTGGCATAACCGAACATGTCCGATAATGGAACCTCAGCACGTATCATTTTTCCGCCGCCGGCAGGTAAATCTTCCATACCCTGCAAAATACCACGACGACGATTTAAATCGCCCATGACATCACCCATATACTCTTCAGGTGTCACCACTTCAACTTTCATAATCGGCTCTAGCAATACGGGTGAGGCTTTACGTGCCCCTTCTTTAAATGCCATTGAACCTGCAATTTTGAAAGCCATTTCACTAGAGTCGACATCATGATAAGTACCATCAAAAAGTGTTACTTTAACATCAACAACCGGATAGCCGGCAATTACACCATTTTCTAATTGCTCTTTTATTCCTTTATCAACAGCTGGGATATATTCTCTAGGAATAGCCCCACCAACAATAGCATTTTCAAACTCGTAACCTTTGCCCGCTTCTAATGGCTCCAGCTTAATCCATACATGACCATACTGACCACGACCACCACTTTGACGAACAAATTTTCCTTCTTGTTCAACTGCTTTGCGTATTGTTTCTCGATAAGCGACTTGTGGTTTACCTACATTGGCTTCGACGCTGAATTCTCGTTTCATTCGGTCTACAATAATCTCTAAATGCAACTCACCCATACCAGAGATAATGGTTTGACCTGATTCTTCGTCTACTCGGACACGAAAAGAAGGATCTTCTTGGGCAAGCTTACTCAAAGCAATAGACATTTTCTCTTGATCAGCCTTGGTTTTAGGCTCTACCGCAACGGAGATAACCGGCTCAGGAAACTCCATACGCTCTAAGGTAATAATGTTATTTGGATCTGAAAGTGTATCGCCCGTCGTGGAGTATTTCAGCCCGACCGCTGCAGCAATATCGCCTGCTCTAACTTCTTTAATTTCTTCACGCGTATTAGCATGCATTTGCACGATACGCCCTATACGCTCTTTTTTGCTTTTAACTGGGTTATAAACACCATCGCCACTTTTTACTACGCCTGAGTAGACCCGAAAATACACTAACGAACCGACAAAAGGGTCAGTCGCTATTTTAAATGCAAGCGCTGCAAAAGGGGCGTCATCAAGAGGCGGCCTTTCAGCAACAGTTTGGTTAGCATCATCGAGAACACCTTTAATCGCCGCAACATCATTAGGGGCCGGTAGATACTCAATAACAGCATCCAACATAGCCTGCACGCCTTTATTCTTAAAGGCAGAACCACACAGCACTGGAACAATCTTGTTATCTAAGGTCAATAAACGAATAGCTTTCTTGATTTCCTCGATAGTAAACTTTTCACCATTGAGATACCGTTCTGTCATTTCTTCAGAGGCTTCAGCGACTGTCTCAATCAGCTTTTCATGCCATGCTTCACACTCAGCTCTTAGAGCCTCGGGAATATCTCGATACTCAAAACGCATACCCTGCGTACTTTCATCCCAGTAAATAGCCTTCATTTGCACTAAATCAACGACGCCTTCAAATTTTTCTTCTGCGCCTATCGGAATATGGATAGGGATAGGGCGTCCACCTAAACGCTTAGCTATTTGTTCAACGACACGCAAGAAATTAGCACCCGCTCTATCCATCTTATTTACAAAAGCTAGACGCGGTACTTGATATTTATTTGCTTGACGCCATACCGTTTCAGATTGCGGCTCAACACCACTCACGGCACAAAAAACGACACAAGCTCCATCCAGCACGCGCAGCGAACGTTCAACCTCAATAGTAAAGTCAACGTGGCCAGGCGTATCAATAATATTGATACGATGCTGGGGAAATTGATGCGCCATACCATCCCAAAAACAGGTGGTCGCAGCCGAGGTGATTGTAATACCGCGCTCTTGTTCCTGAGCCATCCAATCCATAATGGCGGTGCCCTCGTGGACCTCACCAAGCTTATGTGATACACCAGTATAAAATAAAATACGCTCTGTTGTTGTTGTCTTCCCCGCATCGATATGGGCAATAATACCGATATTTCGATAGCGTTCTATGGGTGTTTGTCGATCCACTCTCAGTACCTTTTAAATTTTTTAAAATCAGCCGAACCGGAAATGAGCAAAAGCTTGGTTAGCTTTAGCCATACGGTGCGTATCTTCTCGTTTCTTCACTGCGATGCCTTTGTTGTCATAAGCATCTAAAATTTCTGCCGACAAGCGTTGTGCCATAGTCTTTTCGCTACGCTGACTCGCGGCCACTTTAAGCCAACGCATCGCTAAGGCAGTACGTCGTGATGGACGCACTTCAACCGGAATCTGATAGGTTGAGCCGCCCACACGTCGGGCTCTCACCTCTACATTCGGCCGGATATTATCTAACGCCTGGTCAAAAATATCGAGTAATGCATCTGCATCAAAACCTTGTTTACCCGTTCCTTCTCCGCCCGTCTCTTCATCTCTGTCTGCTTTTTTAGACTTATCTCTTAATCGGGCATCCAATCGCTCTAAAGCGCCATAAACAATTTTTTCCGCAACAGCTTTTTTCCCATTTTTCATCACTGAATTAATGAATTTACTCAATAACTCACTTTTAAATTTAGGATCAGGGAGGATAACCCTCTTAGCAGCAACACGTCTTCTTGGCATAACTCAATTCCTAGCTATTAATTATTTATCTTTAGGCCTTTTAGCACCATATTTAGAACGCCCTTGTTTTCGGCCCGATACCCCTGAGGTATCTAAAGCGCCACGCACCACGTGATATCGAACACCGGGTAAGTCTTTTACCCGTCCGCCACGCATCAAAATAACCGAGTGCTCCTGGAGATTATGACCTTCACCGCCGATATACGTCGTTACTTCCATCCCATTGGTTAAACGCACCCGCGCTACTTTACGTAAAGCTGAGTTCGGCTTTTTAGGTGTAACTGTATAGACACGGGTGCAAACACCGCGTTTTTGCGGACATTCACCCAACGCAGGCACCATTGATTTAGTGCGTCTTTGTACACGCGGTTTTCGTACTAACTGGTTAATTGTGGCCATGTAATCTCTTTACTTAAAAATGTGGCTTAAATTTAATCTGAATACTTCATTTTTTTAGTGTAAACCAAACTTTTGTTTGCGTTTACACTAAATTTTCAGGCGTTACAGTAAGCTCAAAAAATACTTTCTTCATCGAACGAAGAGGGGCGAGATTGTAAAGAGACCGCTCTAAGATGTCAAGTGTCGACATCGCTTTCTCGGCTTATTTTCTAAGCTAATTCTGTATCTTTTCTTTACAAATTTAGAAAAAAATAAATTTTAATTAAAGTGAGTATCGTTTGCTACTGTAATCTTCACATCTTATACACCCTTGGCTTATACAAGGTATGCTAGCTGTGAAGACTCTTACCTCGCCTACGTCGTCTCCTTCTCACACTGTCTATATTTGTTTGGGAGGAATGGTAGAGACGCTGGGCTCATCTGGCAGGGCATTGCTCGCCTCATTCACGATAGTTTTGGTTGGTTTAAAAAACGTCGCGTTAGTTTTAGATATCCAACTTTCATCTAGAACAGGATCAGGTTTAACTAGCTTATCAAAATAGCGCTTAATGGCTACTAGAAGTGACTGTAAAAAGTGTATAAAAGCTTCTAGTAAATTAGTTCTTTTTGAAAAAAATACGCTTTTAAGTAGAGTGTCTGTACAGTTAACGTAGGCACTTTGAATATTGATTGCTAATTTATAGCCTTTATCTTTAATTGGATTAAGGTTCAGAAAAATACAAGAATGGGTTTCGCAAAAGTCTCCTTTTTCGCTGGGGTCTTCCCAGTCAAAATGGGTTTTTTCTTTATAGACATTAATCTCTTCAATTTGAATGCCCTTTCCCTCTCCCCAGGACAAGTTTATCCTCATGTCCGGTTGTCCAATAATAGCGTTCTGCTCATGTTGCGCATAACAGTCATTAATTAACGCCATGCTTACCAAAGAAAAAACATGTAGAAAACCACCTTGATGAAAAAAACCTAGCGCCAGCGCCAGATAATATTTTTTCGCCTCCTGGTCTTTTATCTGCACTAATAGATGAGTTTCAATAAATTCGGAAAGATCGTTTTCGTCTTTAAATTCCTCTCCATTTCGCAACTCCTTAACACTTTTTCCATTGATAAAATAAATTTCCCAATTTCTGCTCCAATCATACAGTGCGACACTTTGACCGTTTGTGACCGTGATTGTTTTATCTTCTAAACTCAGTAACTCATTCTTTAAAATTTGCTGCTTGAAAGGTTCCTCAGGCGAAATTTTTATATTTTTAGGTTTATTTAAGCGCGCCAATTGGGTTTCTAATCGAATATTTTTCACATCTAATGCTAAATCGCTAGGAATAAAATTGGACAATTTAACTAAACCTTGAGCCCCCGGTGCATTTTGCGAAGCCGCTTTTTGCTGATGACCGGACTCATGACATGTTTTAAAAGTTTCTAAATATAATTTTCTATTAGCTCCGTTATCATTAAAGCGAGGAAATTTTTTATGTTGGGCATAGCAAATCGCCGCAGCATCAAAAGCATTAGCTGCACCACCGGTACGGTCCTTTCCACTCTTGCAAGCCACCCATGCCGCACCCCCCATGCGATCGATAATAATTATTTCAGCAATACTTTTAAGTTGTTGTTTATGGCGTTTATCGATAGATAAGACGCCTTGTCCACTTGGAATTGACAACAAAGTCTGTAAGGCATCCAATAATTGTAAATCAACTTGTTCTAAAAACTTATTTTTAACATCTTTGGTTACATCCTGTTCCTTTACAAAACTTACAAAATTCTCGAGAGTTTCAGCTAATGATTTTCTGCTATTATCCGATAAGTTTGGTGATTTTTCACAGCAATTAAGTTCGTTTATTAATTTATTTAATTTAGCGCTAAAACAACTAAATTTTAAATCTTCCTCAAGTTGAGTCCATCTTTCTGGTTGCCATCCACTTTCACTTTGCTTAATCGTCTTTAACAGTAAAGGGGTTAAATAACGTGCAATTGCACCCATTAATAGCGCAGTATTGAATTCATTGTTAACAGTCTGGGGTGTATACGTTCCAAAATGACGTAATATATTATAGGGATGATTGGTAGATAATAAAGTAAGTTTAACAGGCTTATTTTCTCTATATTTATAAGTCTTATTCTTCTGCGCAATTAATCCGAATTTTTCTAAAAGATCTTTGTAATAAACATCTTTTTGTTGCTCTTCTGAAGTAAAAAAAATCGATTTGATTTTAGCATCCTGGATGAGTGCATCCGGATTATCTAAAGCATACTGAAATAATTTAACTGCTTTTTCTTTACTGTTATATATTTGAGTATCGTTATCACTAGCATCTGTCAAAAATTTGGCCTTGATACTGGCTATTAATCCAGGTGACAAAATAGATTGAGTAAAAATAACCAGTTCAGGGATAGAACCAAGCGCATTTGCTTTACTTGCGATGCTAACTCGAATCTGAGACGCTAAATTTACGCAGGTTAAACGAAACTGCTCTTCGACAGTATTTTTATTTCCAAGCAGATCAATAGGCAATTGAGTTGCGCTGCGAAAAAAAGATAAACTTAATTCATTATTAATCTGACATGTATGGTATGCTGAATTAGCTAGACTCGGGATACTACGCAATGAAGAAGGAATAGAAGAAACACATAGTCTCTCTTTTTCTTTTGCTATACAAGTTTTCTGCCATCCCGATAATAGATTAAACCAAGTAGTATGCTCCGCCTGCGAATATTCAGACAATAGCTCTTGATCTATATTTGGACTTTCAATCAGCTTTATTTCTAGATTTTCTTCTTCTATTGCTGGAAAAGGAATTTCAGTAACAAGATCCTTACGACCTGTTAGCCAAACAAAGTAACGTTCAGCCTCCATCAATGATTGAAAGGTAGATAAGTTTGTATGATAAGCTAATAGCCTATCAAATGAGGAAAGTAAGTGTTGTAAATGCTTATTTCCCTCTTCAAAAGAGGAAACTCCACTAAGATTATTGGAATATTTTTTATAGAGTCCTTCAATTTCTGTCTTTATTAAAGTTAATCTGGCTGGAAAAATAGTTCCTAGTTTCCATTCTTGGGGGGTTAAATAATCAACCAACAACAACATTCCTTTTTTATAGGATTCTCCTCGCAGAATAAAATTATTCTTTAAAATGTTATTTTCAGCTGGCATTAACTACCTCTTCTTCATTATATTACTAATTGCATAATATATTTTATCAATATGATTGATGATGACTTCATTGATTAAAGCAGAAGATTATTAACAAAAAATGAAGAATACAGAATTTTTACCGCTAATTTTGCAATCCAGGGAAATCGAATAAGCTTGTGTTACACAATAAAGATTAAAAAAATGCACCCTAAAGTGCATTTTTTATGAAAGAAGAAGACTTAACGATAGAAATTATGATTTATCATCTTTCTTAGGCTCAGATAAGGCCTGACTCAAGGCTTGTTCTACATCACTGGCTGTCATCTGTGGTGCTGCTGCTGTGGCACTTAAACGCTGTTGTCTTGCCAATACATTAGCCGCCCGCTGACGACGCGCTTCAGCATGATAAGCAAAGCCAGTCCCTGCAGGAATTAAGCGACCAACAATCACATTTTCCTTCAATCCTTTCAGATCATCACGTTTTCCAGTAACCGCCGCTTCAGTTAATACGCGTGTCGTTTCTTGGAATGATGCAGCTGATATAAAAGAGTCTGTCGCTAAAGAAGCTTTAGTAATACCTAACAATACCGCTTCAAAGCGTGCAGGTAATTTATTTTCAGCAATCAACTTCTTATTTTCTTCTTTGAGACGTGATTCTTCCAATTGCTCACCTTTTAAATAGCGGCTTTCACCAGAATCAAGAATGTTTACTTTACGTAGCATTTGGCGAACGATAACTTCAATGTGTTTATCATTGATCTTCACACCTTGTAATCGATAAACTTCTTGTACTTCACTGACAATATAATTAGTTAGTGCATTAATCCCTAACAAACGTAAGATATCATGTGGATTTAAAGGTCCATCGGCAACAATTTCACCTCGTTCTACGTGTTCACCTTCAAAAACCGTCACATGACGCCATTTAGGAATTAACGCTTCAAACGCTTCACCGTTATTACCCGTAATCACTAAACGTCTTTTACCTTTAGTTTCTTTACCAAAACTAATGATACCGGAAATTTCCGCCAAGATAGCAGGCTCTTTAGGCTTACGCGCTTCAAAAAGATCCGCTACACGAGGTAAACCACCGGTAATATCGCGCGTTTTTGAAGTTTCTTGTGGAATACGTGCAACGATGTCACCTACGCCCACCGCAGCACCATCTTCCAAGCTCAAAATAGCATTAATTGGCAAGAAATAATGCGCTGGTAAACGGGTACCCGGCAAGAACAGATCATTCCCTTCTTTATCGGTCAGTCGTACCATAGGACGCAATTCCTTACCTCCTGAGCCACGTTGTTTGGAATCCATGACAACAATACTGGTTAAACCGGTAAGTTCATCGGTTTGTCGATTCATGGTAATACCGTCGATTAAGTCAATAAATTTAACATAACCGGCAACTTCCGTGACAACGGGATGTGTATGTGGATCCCATTGAGCGATTAATTGACCTGGTACCACTTCAGTGCCGTCAGAAACTTTAATGGCAGCACCATAAGGTAGTTTGTAACGCTCTCTTTCGCGACCTTGAGGATCCAACAGCGTTAACTCACCGGAACGTGAGACAGTCACATAATGTCCATCATTGTGTTTGACGAGTTTTATATTATGCAATTTAATGCGACCCTTAGACTTTACTTGGATATGATTAGCTAAAGCCACCTGGGAAGCCGCTCCACCGATATGGAAGGTACGCATGGTTAGCTGTGTACCGGGTTCTCCTATCGATTGAGCAGCGATAACACCAACTGATTCACCGATACCTACTAAATGCCCGCGCGCTAGGTCACGACCATAACAAGCAGCACAGATACCATATTTAGCTTCACACGTAATTGGCGAGCGCACATTCACTTGATCCACAGCCCGCTCTTCTAAGATATTAACCCAATCTTCATCTAATAAAGTTCCCCTATTCACCACGATATCATCACTGCCTGGCAAGCTGACATCTTCTGCGAGCACACGACCTAAAACACGTTCTCGTAATGGCACCATAATTTCTCCACCTTCAACGTGGGGAGTAATAACGATACCTAAAGTCGCTCCACAGTCATCTTCAGTAACAACCATATCTTGCGCTACGTCAACCAAACGTCGTGTCAGGTAACCGGAATTAGCCGTCTTAAGCGCGGTATCTGCCAAACCTTTACGCGCACCGTGCGTAGAAATAAAGTATTGTAATACGTCTAAACCTTCACGGAAGTTAGCCGTAATCGGTGTCTCAATAATGGTTCCGTCCGGTTTAGTCATCAAACCTCGCATACCTGCTAGCTGGCGCATTTGCGCGGGTGAACCCCGAGCGCCAGAATCTGCCATCATGTACACAGGATTAAATGACTCTTGTGATACAATTTTACCATCCGCGGCTTTTACATTCTCTGTCGCTAATTTTTCCATCATCGCTTTGGCAACTTGGTCATTAGTACGCGACCAAATATCAACAACCTTGTTATAACGTTCCCCTTGTGTCACTAAACCTGAAGCGTATTGAGATTCAATTTCTTTTACTTCGGTTTCAGCACCGGCAATAATAGCTGCTTTACTTTCAGGAATGATCAAATCTTCAATCCCGACCGAAATGCCCGCACGTGTAGCATAACCAAAACCGGTATACATCAATTTATCAGCAAAAATAACCGTCGCCTTCAAACCTAAACGTCGATAACATTCATTAATAAGACTTAATATGGCTTTTTTATTCAGCGTTTTATTAATTAAAGAAAAAGGTAAACCGTCTGGTAAGGTTTCGCGTAATAACGCTCTACCAACTGTGGTATCGACGAGTTTGATTGATTCTTTACGTTCACCTTTCGCATCGAATAACACCTCAGTTATTCTAGCTTTAATCTTGGCGTGCAAATCGGCATAGCCTGCATCATATAACTGACGAACATCGTTAACATCAGAACAAATTAAACCTTCTCCTTTGGCATTGATTTTGTCGCGTGTTAAATAATAAAGTCCTAAAACGACATCCTGAGTCGGAAGGATAATCGGCTCGCCATTCGCCGGAGATAAAATATTATTAGTCGACATCATCAACGTACGCGCTTCTAACTGCGCTTCGATGGTCAATGGCACGTGTACTGCCATTTGGTCACCGTCAAAGTCGGCGTTGTACGCGGTACAAACCAGAGGATGCAATTGGATAGCCTTGCCTTCGACTAAAATAGGCTCGAATGCCTGAATACCTAAACGATGTAATGTAGGTGCTCGGTTTAATAAAACCGGATGTTCGCGGATCACATCTTCAAGAATATCCCAAACTTCAGGCGATTCATTTTCTACCATTTTCTTAGCAGCCTTAATCGTAGATGCTAAGCCGCGGAATTGTAATTTACTTAAAATGAAAGGCTTAAATAATTCTAAAGCCATTTTTTTCGGTAAACCACATTGATGCAGTTTTAAGGTAGGACCGACTACGATGACCGAACGACCTGAATAATCGACACGTTTACCTAATAAATTTTGCCTAAACCGACCTTGTTTACCTTTGATCATATCCGCCAAAGATTTCAAGGGTCGTTTATTACTGCCGGTAATAGCTCGGCCACGACGACCATTATCCAACAAGGCATCTACAGATTCTTGCAACATACGTTTTTCATTACGCACAATAATATCGGGTGCATTCAGATCGAGTAAACGTTTTAGACGATTATTACGATTGATCACACGACGATAGAGATCATTCAGATCCGATGTCGCAAAGCGTCCGCCATCTAAAGGAACTAAAGGACGTAAATCCGGCGGTAGTACCGGTAGTACCGTTAAAACCATCCATTCCGGTTTATTGCCAGATTGATCAAATCCTTCCAGCAGTTTTAAGCGTTTAGAGAATTTTTTTAATTTGGTTTCTGAACTGGTATTAGGAATCTCTTCACGTAAGGTATTAATTTCTTCCTTTAGATTCAACGTAATCAGTAATTGCTGTATCGCTTCAGCACCCATACGCGCATCAAATTCGTCACCATGTTCCTCGATAGCTTCTAAATATTGTTCATCTGTTAAAAGCTGACCACGTTCCAAAGTCGTCATACCGGGCTCAATAACCACAAATGCTTCAAAATATAGAACGCGTTCTATATCGCGTAAGGTCATATCGAGTAATAAACCGATACGTGAAGGTAGGGACTTTAAAAACCAAATATGGGCGACTGGACTTGCCAGTTCGACATGACCCATACGCTCGCGTCGTACTTTCGTCAATGCCACTTCGACACCACATTTCTCACAAATCACACCGCGATGCTTAAGTCGTTTGTACTTACCACATAAGCATTCATAATCTTTAATCGGGCCAAAGATTTTTGCGCAAAACAAACCATCTCTTTCAGGTTTGAAAGTACGGTAATTAATGGTCTCAGGTTTTTTGACTTCACCATAAGACCAAGTGCGAATCATTTCTGGCGAAGCTAAGGAGATACGAATATTATCAAACTCATCTAAATAATCTTCTTGTTTCAGTATTCCCAATAAATCTGACATCAATGGTTTATCAACCAGCGCTTTAATTCTTTCGTTGCTTGAATTTGACTCGATCGCTTCCGCCATGCTCGCCAAACTTTCTTGAGCTAACTCTGGTTTCGCTTGTTCGGAAGGTGATGGCGCAGCTTTAGCCATTTCTGATGCAGTCGTCATAGTATGCTCTAGTTCTGACTTTACAATGTCTGCTTTTGGTTTAGTTGCCAAGGTGATACTCTCCACTTCAGATTAATCTTTGGTTTCTAATTCTGCATTAATTGCCAAGGAGCGTATTTCCTTGACTAATACGTTAAATGATTCTGGCATACCCGCTTCCATTTGATGGTCACCATCAACAATGTTTTTGTACATCTTCGTTCGACCGGCAACGTCATCCGATTTGACGGTTAACATTTCTTGTAAAGTATAAGCCGCTCCATAAGCTTCTAACGCCCAAACCTCCATTTCACCAAATCGTTGACCACCAAATTGAGCTTTACCACCCAATGGTTGTTGGGTTACTAAACTATACGACCCGGTAGAACGAGCATGCATCTTATCGTCAACTAAATGATTCAACTTCAGCATGTACATATAACCCACCGTAACAGGCCGCTCAAAACGCTCGCCGGTTCTGCCATCATATAGCGTGGTTTGTCCTGATTCCGGCAAATCTGCCAAGCTTAGCATGCGCTTAATTTCTGCTTCCGTCACGCCATCAAAGACCGGAGTAGCCATGGGCACACCGTTACGTAAATTATGCGCCAGCTCAACAACAGACTCGTCTGATAATTTGTCTAAATCTACTTTTTGTGCCGTTTCCTTAGTATCGTTGTAAATAGATCCTAAGAAGTTTTTAATTTCTTTAATATTTTTTTGCGCATCGATCATACCCGCAATCTTGATACCTAAACCTTTTGCTGCCCAACCTAGATGCGTTTCGAGTACCTGCCCAACGTTCATACGTGATGGCACACCTAAAGGATTAAGAACGATATCAACCGGCGTACCATCTTCCATATAAGGCATATCTTCGACAGGAATAATGGTAGAAATAACCCCTTTATTACCGTGTCGCCCGGCCATCTTGTCACCCGGCTGAATACAACGCTTAATAGCTAAATGAACTTTAACAATCTTGAGTATGCCTGGTGCTAAATCATCGCCTTGGGTTAGTTTTTTGCGTTTATTCTCAAATTTCTCATCTAATGCAAGACGTGCTTCTTCTAATTGTTTTGCAACGGCTTCCAATTGCTGATTAGTCGCTTCATCACGTAAGCTAACAGAAAACCATTGATCCTTAGCTAGGCCTTGTAAATAGTCTACTGTCACTTTACTACCTGACTTTAATTTATTTGGTCCACTACTTGCAGTAGCGCCAACTAATAAAGTCTCTAGACGTTGGTAGCAATCATTCTCTAAAATTCTAAATTCGTCGTATAAGTCTTTTTTAATTTTATCTAAAGCCATTTCTTCGATACTTAATGCGCGTTTATCTTTTTCTAAACCATCTCGCGTAAAGACTTGAACATCAATGACTGTACCACGCATTCCAGAAGGAACACGTAACGAACTGTCTTTTACATCTGAAGCTTTTTCGCCGAATATAGCGCGCAATAATTTTTCTTCGGGTGTTAACTGTGTTTCACCTTTAGGTGTCACTTTGCCCACCAATATATCACCCGCTTCTACCCAAGCACCTAAATGTACAATACCTGACTCATCTAATTTAGAAAGTGCACTTTCTCCGACATTAGGAATATCTGATGAAACTTCTTCCGTACCTAATTTAGTGTCACGTGCAATGCAGGTTAATTCTTCGATATGTATTGTGGTAAAACGATCTTCAGAAACAACACGCTCTGAAATTAAGATAGAATCTTCAAAGTTATAACCATTCCATGGCATAAAGGCTACAAGAAGATTACGTCCTAAAGCCAATTCTCCTAAGTCAGTAGAAGGACCATCCGCCATGACATCGCCTTTTTGGATCTTATCCCCTTTATTTACTAAAGGCCTTTGATTAATACAAGTATTTTGATTCGAACGTGTATATTTAGTCAGATTGTAAATATCGACACCTGCTGTACCTGCTGTCGCTTCCTTGTCATTAACACGAACGACGATACGACCTGCATCGACTGAGTCAATAAAACCGCCTCGTTTAGCCACCACGACTACACCTGAATCGACAGCTACTTTACGTTCCATACCGGTACCCACTAAAGGTTTTTCAGTACGCAAGGTTGGCACCGCTTGACGTTGCATGTTCGAACCCATTAATGCACGGTTGGCGTCGTCATGTTCTAAGAAAGGAATCAAAGAAGCGGCCACCGAAACAACTTGTGCTGGTGAAATATCCATATAATTGACTTTATCCGCTGTTGTCAGCATCGACTCATTACGATGTCGACAAGGAATCAAGTCATCGATCAACTTACCATGGCTGTCAAGACGGGTATTTGCCTGAGCGATGACATATTTACCTTCTTCGATGGCAGATAAATATTGAATTTCTTTAGTTACTTTCCCATTTTCAACTTTACGGTAAGGTGTTTCAAGAAATCCATAATGATTGGTTCGAGCATATACCGCCAAGGAATTGATCAAACCAATATTCGGTCCTTCGGGTGTTTCAATCGGACAAACACGACCATAATGCGTTGGATGCACGTCTCGAACTTCAAAACCCGCTCGCTCACGTGTTAGACCGCCAGGCCCTAAGGCAGAGACTCGTCGTTTATGTGTAATCTCGGAAAGGGGATTCACTTGATCCATGAACTGAGATAACTGACTAGAACCAAAGAATTCTTTGATGGCCGCTGAGATAGGTTTAGCATTAATGAGATCTTGTGGCATTAAATTTTCAGATTCGGCCACACTTAATCGATCTCTGACAGCTCGTTCCACACGCACTAAACCAATACGAAATTGATTCTCTGCCATTTCACCAACACTACGTACACGACGATTACCTAAATGATCGATATCATCCACGTCGCCTTTACCATTTCGTATTTCGATCAATGCGCGTAAAACGGCGACAATATCGTCTTTGGTCAAAGTACCTGATCCAGTAATTTCTTCTCGACCTAAGCGTCGATTAAATTTCATTCGTCCTACGGCAGATAAATCATAGCGATCCAAAACAAAAAACAAATTTTTGAATAAAGCTTCCGCCGCTTCTTTAGTGGGTGGCTCGCCTGGGCGCATCATACGATAAATTTCAACTAATGCTTCTTGCTGACTGTGACTTGGATCAATGCGTAAGGTTGTTGAAATATACGCACCGGAATCTAAATCGTTGGTATATAAAGTTTCTACTTTTTCTACTTGTGCTTCTATTAATTTTTTAACGACGTCTGCAGTTAATTCTGTGTTTGCTTCAAACAGAATCTCACCGGTTTCTGAATTAATAATAGGCTTAGCGAGTGTTTTACCAATTAAGTAATCAATCGGTAATTCGAGATGTTTAATCTTGGCTTTTTCTATTTCACGGATTTGTCTTACTGCAATGCGTCGACCTTGCTCAACAATCACCTTGCCACTAGCATCTTTAATATCAAAGCTAGCGGTTTCACCACGTAAACGCTCAGGAACTAAATCTAAAACAACTGTTTCACCTTTTAGATGCAAAACATTGTTACTAAAAAATAATTCTAATATCTCTTCTGAGGTATATCCTAATGCGCGTAATAGTATGGTAGCAGCTAATTTACGTCGTCTATCAATACGAACAAATAAATTATCTTTAGGGTCAAATTCAAAATCTAACCAAGAACCACGGTATGGAATAATTCTCGCCGCGTACAACAACTTACCTGAAGAATGAGTTTTACCTTTATCATGCTCGAAAAACACACCTGGTGAACGATGTAATTGTGAAACAACCACACGATCGGTTCCATTGATCACAAAACTTCCTGTATCTGTCATCAACGGCAGCTCACCCATATACACTTCTTGTTCTTTAATATATTTAAGTTTCGTGGAGCCTGGCGCTGCTTCTTTATCGTAAATAATTAAACGCATTTTCACGCGTAAAGGCGCACCATAAGTTAAACCACGTGCTTGACATTCTTTAACATCAAAAGGCGGTTGCCCTATTCGATAATTAATATATTCTAAAGTGGCTTCACCACCAGAATAAGAAGAAATAGGAAATATCGATTTAAATGCCGCATTGAGCCCTATATCTTCTAGCGCATCTGGCGAGGTACCTGTTTGTAAAAATCGATGATAAGACTCAATTTGCGTCGCTAATAAATAGGGCGCTTCCATTATGGTTGCTTGTTTACCAAAATTTTTACGAATACGCTTTTTTTCAGTAAATGAATATGGAGTATTTGCTTGCTCAGTTGCTGGGGATGTCCGAATTACCATCTAAAGCTCACCTAGTTAGAGAACAGAATAAATAAAGAAAAATCGTGCCCATATCTAGCTGGGCTTATGTTTATGTTGGTTAATAACGCTTTAAACTTTAAAGTCTATTTTTTTACACAATTTCAATGAATTATAGAACTTTAATCTCTCTCTTAGTCCCTATTTAGTCTACGTCCTACGACCAACATCGTCTTAAATCTAAATCTTATAAAATGTGCAGCACATTTAAAGATTTAAAATATATGCTTAGAAACAAATTTCATAACATAAAGAATGCCCAGCATAAATCTGAGCATCCTTTTAGTGTTATAAACTTATTTCATTTCGCCTACAGCCTTAGCATCTGTAAGCTTAGCGATAAGCTTTTCGGCATCCGCTTTAGACATGCCTTCTTTAATGACCGGTTTAGGTGATTCAACTAAATCTTTAGCTTCTTTTAAGCCAAGACCCGTTTCTTCGCGCACTATTTTAATCACATTGATCTTATTAGGGCCCACCTCTTTCAACACCACATTGAATTCGGTCTTTTCTTCAGCTGCTGCGGGAGCTGCACCAGGCGCTGCCGCTACGGCAACTGGAACAGCGGCTGCAGAAACATTAAATTCTTTTTCCATATCTTTAGTAAGTTTAACAATTTCGATGATACTCATCTTGGAAATGTCCTGTAACATTTCTTTTGCTTTATCTTCTGCACTCATATTTATCACTCCAAAAAAATAAAAACTTTAATTATTAGCACACCACTACGCGGCTGCCTGTTGTTTATCGCGCACAGCAGCCAATGTACGTACCAGTTTGGCTTGTGGCTCAGCCAATGTACGCACTAACTTAGTAATTGGTGCTTTTATAACTGCAATCAACATAGCAATTGCTTCATCACGGGTTGGAAGATTCGCGAGATTCTCGAGTTCATTCACCGCTAGTAATTGACCATCTAAGGCGACTGCCTTAACAACCAATTTTTCATTTAGCTTGGTAAATGTCCGAATAAGCCGCGCTGCTGCACCGGGCTCTTGTTGGGAAAATGCCAACAGTAAAGGACCTACCAGCGTATCCTGTAGACACGCAAAGCCTGTACCTTCTACGGCACGCCGCGCCAAGGTATTACGCACTACACGTAAATACACTCCTGCGCTGCGAGCCTGTACGCGTAGCTGACTCATTTCCCCGACGCTTAAGCCACGATATTCAGCAGTGACTGCTGATAACGCATTTTTTGCAACCTCTCCAACTTCCGCAACAATGGCCTGTTTATCTTCAAGTCTTAATGTCACGTTGGTTTTCTCCTCATGTATTGTTTAACCATCAGCCGTAATAGTTGATGATTAAAGGCTCGGTGGCCCTAAAGGTTCACCGTCTGCGTAGGTAAAATTAAGCACCCCTATTAATAAGAGATATTGATACCTATCTCTCTTTAACATCGGCGCACCTACGGTCTCCGACAGTTAGAGGGAAAGCCCTTTAACTGCGAATTCATTCCACTATATTATATCAAGTGGGGGGGTAGCTCTTCTATCCTAAATCCACTAAATAGTCAAGATGTAACACTCATTTTAGCTTGCTTCTAGCGATGCCAAATTAATTAATAAGCCAGGTCCCATCGTACTGGATAAACTTAGCTTCTTAAAATAAACCCCTTTAGCCGTAGCAGGCTTGGCTTTTTTAATCGCCCCTACCAACACTTCTAAATTTTGCAATAATTGCTGAGGCTCAAAACTTAGCTTACCTATCGTACAATGGATTATCCCGCCTTTGTCAGCACGATAACGCACTTGACCCGATTTCGCATTGGCAACTGCCGTATTGACATCCATCGTTACTGTGCCAATCTTAGGATTAGGCATCAAGTTTCTAGGTCCTAATATTTGGCCAAGTTCACCGACAAAGCGCATCGCATCCGGTGTTGCAATAAGCACATCAAAGTCTAAGTTACCGGCTTTTATGCTCTCAGCCAAATCCTTAAACCCGACGATATCAGCACCTGCCACTTTCGCTGCCTCGGCATTGGCTGCCTGAGCAAAAACAGCGACTCGGGGTGTTTTACCAATTCCATGCGGCAATACTACTGCACCACGCACGGTTTGATCCGATTTACGCGGATCTACGCCTAGATTGATACTAACATCAACACTTTGATTAAATTTAACCGGAAATTCCTTGAGTAAACTAACGGCTTCTACTACCGTATATACCTTACCAGGAAGCAGTTTTTCTTTAATCAAACGAAAACGTTTACTGAGTTTAGCCACGTTCGCGCCCTCCTTCAACTTCAACACCCATATTACGCGCTGTACCAGCTATTGTACGCATTGCAGCTTCTAAATCACCTGCAGTTAAGTCAGGCATTTTAATCGTTGCAATCTCAGCCAGCTGTTTACGAGTAATTTTACCGACTTTATTTTTGTTGGGGATGCTGCTGCCTTTATTGATCGCCGCTGCCTTCATAATTAAATACGAAGCTGGGGGGGTTTTGATAATAAATGTAAAGCTACGATCGGAGTACACCGTAATCACGACCGGCATCGGCATACCTTTTTCTGCACTTTGAGTACGTGCATTAAAAGCTTTGCAGAACTCCATAATATTCACCCCTTGTTGTCCCAAAGCAGGACCAATAGGTGGTGCAGGATTAGCCTCGCCGGCTTTTACCTGTAACTTCACATAGGCTTGAACTTTCTTTGCCATGTTTACCTCCGGGTCTAACGCCTAGCATTATCGCTAAGCTTCCCATTGACGATTTTTATCCCCTTTTTAGGGCCCTACAATGCATCAAGCTTTTTTAACTTGACCAAACTCTAATTCAACCGGTGTGGCACGACCAAAAATAATGACTGAAACCCGCATGCGATTTTTTTCATAGTTTACTTCTTCAACCTCACCATTAAAGTCAGCAAAAGGTCCATCCACAACACGCACCACTTCACCTACCTCAAACAAGACTTTAGGCCGAGGCTTATCCACGCCTTCCTGCATACGCTGTAAAATCTTATCCACCTCTTTACTGCTCAGAGGCACTGGCTTATCGCTGGTTCCACCGATAAATTTAATAACGCCTGGTGTCTTTTGAACGAGATACCAACTATCTTCATCCATATCCATTTCGACTAAAACATATCCCGGATAAAATTTGCGTGCCGTTTTACGCTTACGGCCTTGATGAATTTCGACCACTTCTTCAGTCGGCACGATAATTTGGCCAAATTTCTCCGTTAAACCTTGTTGTTTAATCCGTTCATTTAAAGCATCTAAAACTTTGCGTTCGTAACCTGAGCGTGCTTGTACGACATACCATTGCATCGATCCATGCGCAGTTTTTTCCTCAGTTGTAGATAGTTTTTCATTAGCTGAAACAGGATCGTTCGACGATTGCTCTGAAACATCGGAATGAAGTTCCGGTTTTTTTTCTGTCATAAGTAACTATCCTCTTCATTTACGCTGTTAAAAAAGCAACTGCCCATAATAAGAGTGTATCTATACCCCATAAAAACAAGCCCGCTACAACAACCATCGCCATCACGATCAAAGTAGTACGCACCGTTTCTTCTCGTGTTGGCCAGACTACTTTGCGTAGTTCAGCACGTGAAGCTTGTGCAAATGCCCAAAACCGCCGCCCTAGTACCGTATAAAAAAATAATGATGCCAACACAAGTGCGTCTATTATCCAGCCTATCAAGCGAATAGCAATGGCCTGGTGAGAAAAATAATTATTGGCATAAATAGCCAATAGTAAAATAACTCCCATCATTATCCAGATTATGGAGTCTCTTTTAGTTGCCTTGTTTTCAAGCTTTGCGTTCTTCATTTTTACCTTGCCAAATAGATTTTTGGCAGGCCAGGAGGGAATCGAACCCCCAACCTGCGGTTTTGGAGACCGCCGCTCTGCCAATTGAGCTACTGGCCTAATTCTTTTAACTTGTATTCTTTGTGTCTTTTGGAGCCCACAACCGGGATCGAACCGGTGACCTCTTCCTTACCAAGGAAGTGCTCTACCACTGAGCCATGTGGGCCTGCATGCATTACTCATTGCGTTTAAATTATTGCCGTGCTGCCACTTACGCCCTGCATCGCTTTTTTTGGAGCGGGTGATGGGAATCGAACCCACATAGCCAGCTTGGAAGGCTGGAATTCTAACCGTTGAACTACACCCGCAAGCATATCTAAAAAATAACTGGTGGAGGGGGAAGGATTCGAACCTTCGAAGGCTGAGCCGGCAGATTTACAGTCTGCTCCCTTTGGCCGCTCGGGAACCCCTCCTCAAAATTGAGGGGCTATTTTGCGAAAGTCAAGGCTGGATGTCAACCACTATTCTCATTACAATACATAAAAGTTTTTTTGAGTAGTCTTCGCACTTAAATTTTTCTCTGTATTGCCGCTCAAATCGCAATCGTCATGTATAGTGTATACCAGATTGCTGCATGCACGCGGCACTTGCTAAAAACTTAATTGTTGTGGATAAATATATTATGCATTTTCAAATGAACATCTATTCTGCCACGGTGACACTTTTTTTAGTCATGGATCCGCTCGGAAACATTCCGGTTTTTTTATCATTACTTAAACAAGTTGATCCAACACGACGCACCAAAATTATTTTACGTGAAAGTTTAATTGCGTTTGCTATCTTGACGCTTTTTTTATTTTGTGGAAAACCTATCTTAACTAGCTTACATATTAGTGAAGAAGCCTTAGGCATCGCCGGTGGAATTATTTTATTTCTTATAGCAATTAAAATGTTGTTTCCTATGGGACAAAAAATAGCTGAACAAACGCAAGGAGAACCTTTTATTGTTCCTATGGCCATTCCTTTGCTCGCTGGACCTTCTTCCATGACCACTGTCATCTTATTCGCCAGCCAAGCACCTCATCAAATGGGCAAGTGGTTTACCGCCTTAGCGGCCGCATCATTGATAGCGACACTCTTACTTTTAATTGCCGTACCCTTACAAAAATTGTTGGGTGTCAAAGTCATTGCGGCATTAGAACGTTTAATGGGGATGATATTAACCACAATTGCTGTACAAATGTTTTTAACGGGTCTCGGTACCTACCTAAGCAGTCTTGGCTAACAACACTTTTTTCAGAATGGCTAAGGCTTCATCCAATTGTTCTTTACTGATGACTAAAGGTGGTGCTAAACGAATAACGGTATCGTGCGTTTCGTAACTTAATAAACCATGCTCTAATAATTGTAAAACAATCGCACGACCTTTCGCGTAACGTGAGTCAAGTTCTACACCGATAAATAAACCTTTTCCGCGAATTTCTTTGATTAACGGAGATGAAATTTCTAATAGACTTTGATGCAAATAATCACCCAATTCTTCTGAACGCTGGATTAGATTTTCATCAAACAGGATATTTAAAGCTTCTAACGCAACTGTCACGGCTAGAGGGTTACCACCAAAAGTACTGCCGTGATCACCCGGTGTAAAAACATTCATGACATCACGACGACTTAAAAATAATGACACCGGTAATAAACCACCGCCTAATGCTTTACCTAAAATCAAAGCATCCGGCTTAACGTTTTCATGTTCGCAGGCTAAAAATTTACCGGTTCTACCTAAACCAGTTTGTATTTCATCAAGAATAAGTAGAACATTACGTTCTCGACAAATTTGTGCAACGGTTTGCAAATAGCCTTTAGGCGGTACAACAATGCCACGTTCACCTTGAATAGGCTCAACCAAAAAAGCCGCTGTATTAGGAGTTATTGCCGCCGCTAAAGCTTCTGCATCACCATATTCTATCGTTTTGAATCCTGGCGCAAACGGACCAAAACCGAACTGATACTGTAGCTTTGATGACATACCCACCACGGTTGTTGTACGACCATGAAAGTTGCCTCGACAAACAATGATTTCGGCTTGGTTCTCTTTCACTTTCTTTATAGTGTAAGCCCATTTTCTAGCCGCTTTAATCGCTGTTTCTACCGCTTCAACACCGGTATTCATCGGTAAGGCGCTATCCATCTGCGTTAAATCACAAACACGCTTTAAAAAAGCACCCAAACGATCACTATAAAAAGCGCGTGAGCAAATCGATAAGCGTTGGGCTTGCTGTGTTAACACCTTTACTAAGCGCGGATGACTGTGTCCATGACTGACTGCGGAATAAGCACTCATCATATCGATGTAGCGCTGACCAGAAATATCCCAAAGCTCTGCACCTAAGCCGCGACTGAGCACCACGGGCAAAGGATCATAATTGGCCGCGCCATAACGTTGTTCAAGCTCGATAGGATTATTATGCATTTGGTCATTAGAAAAGGTGGATTGTTGATCAACGATAACGCTTTGCTTACTCATTTAGTTTAAACTCCAAAAATACTCAGCAATATTTCTTGAATTAATCTTTCCGTTTTTTGATTCTTATCATGATAAGGGTTGTATTCAACCACTTCAACTCCAATAAGTTGTAATTCTTGACGTAATTGGATCAGCGCTTGGCATAAATCCTCTCCTGAAATACCATTCTCTTCTGGCACACCAACGCCGGGTGCATCAAAAGGATCAATAGCATCTAAATCCAAACTGACTCCAAATCCAGAACTGTTTTCTTTAACATAGGCGATTGCTTCAGAAAATACAGTATCTAAACCACCACACGTTGCAAGCTATCACTTTGATCACCGCTGCGAGGCTTTAATATAGCTTGCCAATGATTGGGTAAATGATGTTCGGATAGTTTTTGCTCTAAGCGATTATTCTGGAGTTGCAACGGACCTTCGGCGCAACCTACATCATTCGCTGCGATACCGGACGCATAAGCAATTAAGGATAAGGAAGTTGTCATAGTGTTATTAACCCTGATTTTTGTAATAAAAGGTCAAATAATTTTTACTCTAAAGTGAGAACTTCGTTCATGGCTAGACATTATATACCGATTCCAGATTAACGCTGTGACCTATAAAAAATCATTTATCATAAAAAAAGGACATTGTGATGAGCAATGTCCTTTGGTTATCTGAAACCCTTTTAACAAAAATAACTTTTAAGGAAAAACATTTTTCTAGTAGTAAACTTCCTTAAATAAGCCAATACTTTTAGTTATTTAAAGAAAGACTTGTGTTTGGTTTTGAGGTTTCCTCAAAATTTTCTGCTGTAGGGCGATTACGAAACAGACCATATTGAGTGGCTTGTTTAAGCTCGTCTACGTTATGTTGGTTTAAGTTCTCTGCTTTTTTTGGTGGGTCAAATAATATAGAAATGCTATCTACGGTATCAAAATCTAATAATTTACTTGATAAAAATTTATCTATCCCTGCAACTTGATTAGTTGTAGAATTGGAACTATCACATTGATCTCCCTGACGATTACGTATTTTGTCATTTAAAGCGTCCTGATTCTCAGGAATTGTTTGGTTCTTTAGGACTGTATCTACTACATAAATCCATTCTGCACTTATTCCACAATTTTCAAGCTGTTCATCAATCTTATCATAGTCAACTGCCACCTTCTTCGTTGCAAGAAATTTATGAATACATAATGCTTGGCGCAATTTTATTTCAGTATTTTCGTCTTTATATTCGGCTTTATATTTGTCGTTAGATTCGTTTATTTTTAATTCTTCTAAACTGTTAAGAGATTTTTTCAATTTTTCAAAAGAGTTGCTCAATTCAGAATTAGCTTGATGTTTTTTCCATAAAAAAGCGGCTACAGGTGCTAGCATGAGTGCCACTGCAATAATTGGTATTGTTATTAGAAGCGGCAAAGCTAAAGTTGATATGACGGAGGTAAAGACAGCAGTTAATGCAGCAGCTACACTCGGCAGCCACGGAGTAAAAAATGCAGCCAATGTTAAAAGAGCTCCCGTGGTTGAGATACCCAATAAAGAATATAAATACCTCGAAAGATATTTATTTATTTTTTTAACACGCTCCTTAAAAGGTTGATTAAGCTCTTCCTCAAAATCTACATTAATTCGTTTTAAATCTTCCAACATTTCTTTTTTAGACATAAATGATAACCTTATTTTGTTTAAGTTTAATCGAGGCAGTACATCATATTAAGATAAAATACTTGATTAAGCTTAACAAAACATTAAAGACATTTTTAAACTTGAGCTTAACAGGGCCGTATGTATTCAAAAAAAGACTTCAATAATTCTATTGACCACAGCTCTTAAAAAATTATTACTCTTGCTAAAAGTTTCTATTGGGCTGTCAAACTTTATTTTACCTTGATAGTATTCCTACTCTAGGCCCTAGCAGAGTAATGAATAAAGCTTAATGAAATATTAAGATCGAAGAAAATTTCTTTTTTGTAGATAAATAACTGCTAGTTTGCTGCTTTACATCCGGATGCGAATCTCACTTCGACCGATAAAAAAATTACTTGTATTAAAAATTAACCTTTCCTATGCAATGCTGGATGGGTTTAAAGTTTATTGTAAGTTCAAGCAAAAACTTGATATATCCACAAAGACGACTAACAATAGATCTATGCAACCCCTTGCTCCACTCATTAAAGATTTAGCCGTCATACTAGGCGTAGCCAGCTTAGTCACACTTTTATTTCAAAAAATTAGACAACCTGTGGTATTAGGCTATCTATTATCCGGAATTATTGTCGGTCCGCATGTTCCTCCCTACGACCTTGTTACCGATGTACCCAGTTTACATACACTCTCCGAGCTGGGCGTTATCTTTTTGATGTTTTCTCTTGGCTTAGATTTTAGTTTTCATAAACTTAAACGTGTAGGAACACCCGCTATTGTAACTGGGTTGTTTGAAGTGTTAGTCGTTTTATTGATTGGTTTCGCTCTAGGAAAAATATTAGGCTGGTCTGTTTATGATTGTATTTTTTTAGGTGCTGCGCTTTCCATCTCGTCGACAACCATTATTATAAAAGCCATGGAAGAATTGGGTTTGAAAAGCAAACACTTTGCCGAACTCGTGTTTGGAGTGTTGATTGTTGAAGACTTATTGGCCATTTTATTACTGGCTGGACTCTCTATTTTAGTCGGGACACATGCGGTTATTTCTGCGACACTCGCAGACTCTGCCATTAAACTTTTTATCGTTGTCGGTAGTTGGTTTTTGATCGGTTATTTTTTAATTCCTACTTTAATTAGAAAATTAGTGGACGTCGCCAATCAAGAGACCTTAACCATCGTTTCGGTGGCGCTGTGTTTAATATTGGTCTGTATTGCGGCGTACTTCGGCTATTCTACAGCATTAGGTGCCTTTATCATGGGCTCGATATTAGCTGAAACGGATTTAATTCAGTTTATTGAACAATATATGCGCCCTATTCGTGACATTTTTGCGGCGGTGTTTTTTATTTCGGTGGGTATGCTTATTGATCCGAATATGATCCTGCAAAATATTTGGATAGTATTACTCATTTCCATCATCACTATCCTTGCCAAAATCTTTGCTACGGGCACTGGCGCTTTAGCGGCGGGTCAGAGTTTAAGCACTTCAGTGCGCGCAGGTTTTAGTATGGCGCAAATTGGTGAGTTTTCCTTTATTATTGCAGGATTAGGCCTGACATTACAGGTTACACGCCCAGCACTCTTCCCGATTATTATTGCAGTATCGGCCGTCACTACTTTTACTACACCCTATCTCATCATGTCCTCGGCTATGCTGAGTAAACTATTGGAAAAAAATCTTCCAATACGTGTAAAACAAGTATTAAACCATTACACGATACTTTTCCATCGCTACTTAAGACTGAAGAAAAAAAGAGTGGTATATAGCCAATATATTACTCGACTACTTATTAATAGTGTCATGGTAGCGATTATTTTTAGTTTGAGTGAAAAATGGATATTCCCCAAAATTAGCGAATGGATCAACTCAAGGTATTGGGTAAATACCTTGAGTTGTCTGATTGCCTTATTATTAGCTTCACCCTTCATCTGGGGTATGATATTTGCTTATCGTGCTTTCCCACACCGGCGCCATGTCGCGATTCGACCTATCATCGCCATAGGATGGATTTTTACTTTAACCGTCATCATTACCTTAGCTGTTACTTATTTCCATACCTGGTCTATTATTTTACTGTTAATCTTTATTTCGTTAACATTATTTAGTTTATTACATAAACCATTGCAAAAATTTTACCCGTGGTTAGAAAAAAGATTTCTAGCCAATATTAAAACACCTAGCATTCAAGAAACTTCCAAGGATGAATTAACCGCCTGGGGCATTAATTTAAAAGGGACTGATGTCCAGAATAATTATTATTTTATCAATAAAACCTTACAAGAATTGAACCTTGCGGAACAATTTGGCATCCATGTGGTTGCACTTTATCGTGGCCCTAAAATTATTTTGACTCCGCAACACCATGAAAAAATTAGGCTTTACGATAAGCTGTTTATTTTAGGTAGCGATGAACAAATCGATAGCTTTAGCCAATTATTGCAGGTCTCCACCTACCAAGAAGAACTAGAATTATACAATCATCTTGAATTAAAAACTTTTTTACTTGATAAAAGCCATCCTTTCGTGGGACTTAGCATTGAAGAAGCCATGCAAAAAAATCATATCGACGGCATAGTATTAGGCATGGAACGTAAAGGTGTCAGGAAAATTAATCCCAGTAAAGACACCCTTTTGCGCAAAGAAGATCTCTTAATTTTATTAGTTTATAAAGCCTCGACTTAACATCACCTATTTGTCATTGCCTGCATAGCAAACCGTCGTCATGGCGAACGCGTAGCGCGTGCCAATCTAAGAAATTCTATAACTTAGATGGCCACACCCATTTCATTCGCTCGCCATGACGACGATTTTTTTATACTATTATGGAAGAATTTTGATAGCATACAGGCTAAGAGCAACTACGGTTCCTGCCCTATTACTGATTTGAATAAAATATCGGCTATCAGAACCTTTTGCTTACCTATATTTAATGAATTTCACATAAAGAGGAATATCATATTATTAAGCAGTTTTTTCATCGACTATTTCCCAAAAAAATAGCTCATCCACAAGCCAAAATTATCCCTAGGGCTGAACATACTATTTCACGCCAAGATATTAATCCTAATGCGCTCAAGGTTTTATATCGGCTGAATCAGCACAAATACAGTGCTTATTTAGTAGGTGGGTGTTTACGTGATATTTTACTTAAGCAAAAACCGAAAGACTTTGATATTGCCACCAATGCCAGTCCTGAAAATATCAAAAAACTTTTCCGTAATTGTTTGTTGATTGGCAGACGCTTTCGTCTCGCGCATATACGCTTTGGCCGAGAAATCATTGAAGTCAGCACCTTTCGGGCACAAAGCAAAAAAAAATCCTTTAAACATCGTAAGATTGCCACACACGGTATGCTATTACGCGATAATGTTTACGGAACAATCGAAGAAGATGTTTGGCGACGGGATTTTACAATGAATGCGCTCTACTACAATATCGCTGATTTTTCTTTAGTCGATTATTGTGGTGGACTTGCCGATATACAAAATAAAATAGTACGGATTATTGGTGAGCCACGATTGCGTTACCAAGAAGATCCGGTTCGAATATTACGGGCGATACGCTTTGCTAGCAAATTAGATTTTGAATTGGATCCGGCTACCGCAGAGCCCATACAAGAACTTGCACCCTTATTGCGTCATGTACCACCTGCTCGTTTATTTGAAGAAGTACTTAAACTTTTTCATCATGGCCAAGCTTTAAAAACCTATCAACTACTCCAACAATATCAATTACTCAACGAATTATTTCCGCAAGCTAAACAAGACTCTCTAGACGACACGAACGACAGAATTCTAGAACTAGCCTGTGAAAATACTGATAAACGTATCCATCAAGGAAAAACCGTTTCCCCCGCATTTTTGTTTGCCGTGTTTTTATGGCCTAGCGTGCAAAGCAAAGCCGAACAACTCATTACCCAACACACCCCCACATTTATTGCCTATCAACATGCAGTAAGTGATGCCTTGAGCAAACAACAGAAATTAATTACCATCCCGCGCCGCTACAGTACTGCGATTCGCGAAATATGGGATTTACAACATCGATTATTACAACGACGTCCTTATATGCTGTATCGTTTAATAAATCATCCTCGCTTTCGCGCTGCTTATGATTTTTTATTATTACGTGCCGAAATCAAGGAAATAGATCCAAGTATCGCGAGCTGGTGGACTCACTTTTTAGAAGCGGACGATGAAACCAAGAAACAATTAATTCAAACTATCACCCAAACACCTCGAGGAACCAAACGCCCTAAAAAACGAGGAAGAACAATATGAATGGAATTGAACCCGGACTTACTCAGTCGGCTAGCTGGAAAAATTTAAACCAACATTTTTTACTGATCAAAAAAACACCACTCGCAGAATTATTTCTGAGTGATCCACTGCGCGCTAAAAAATTTACATTAACCGAAAAAAACTTACATTTTGATTATTCAAAAAATCCGATAGACGAAAAAACACTGACTTTGTTAACAGAATTGGCAAACCATACTCATCTGAAAAAACAGATCAATGATTTATTTTCAGGCGCCTGTGTAAATATCACGCAACAACTCCCTGCCTTACACACGGCATTACGCGATCCCAGAAAATCTGGATTGATGGTGAATGGCGAAGATATCTTAGTCAAAATTCACGCTTGTTTAGATAAAATGCAACATTTTGCAGAACAAATACATCAACACCAATGGCTAAGCTTTAGCGGCAAAAAAATAACCGACGTTATCAATTTAGGTATAGGTGGATCAGATTTGGGTCCTTTAATGGCTGTCCATGCATTGAAATCTTTCCAACAAAACTCACTCCATTTTCATTTTATCTCGCAAATCGACAACCGTACATTACAAAGCTTGTTAGAAAAAATTAACTTAGAAACCAGTTTATTTATAATTACCAGCAAATCCTTTACCACTTGTGAAACACTGTTGAATGCATCTACATTGCTAAAACGATTTCAAGAAAAATTTAGCCCAGCATCGAGCAAACCACATTTTTTAGCCGTTACTAGTGAAGTTGAAAAAGCTATCGCATTCGGTATCGATCCTGAGTGTATATTTCCACTCTGGGATTGGGTCGGTGGTCGTTATTCATTATGGTCTGCGGTTGGTCTACCCATTGTTTTAGCTATCGGTATGTTAAATTTCCGTGAATTGCTAAGCGGCGCACATGCTATGGATCAACATTTCTTTCAGCAAGCTTGGTTATCTAATATGCCGGTGTTGTTAGGTCTATTGGGTATCTGGCAAGTCAATTTTTTTCAATCTTCAGCCCATGCAGTTTTACCTTACGATTCGAGTTTGAAGTATCTCCCCGCTTATTTACAGCAATTAGAGATGGAAAGTAATGGTAAATCGACACGTATCGACGGTGAACCCGTGGATTATCCCACCTGCCCGATTATTTTTGGTGACATTGGTTTAAATGCTCAACATGCGTTTAATCAATTGTTTCATCAAGGTACGGTCAATTTTTCTGCTGATTTTATTTGTACGTTGCGTGATCCTAAACTCAATATTCAGCATCATCAACATGTTATCGCTAGTGCTTTAAGTCAAAGTAAGGTCTTTATGGAAGGCTGCCACAGTGATATTAGCTATAAAAATTTACGCGGAAATCATGCCAATAACATGCTTGCACTGAATGAATTGACTCCTTTTAGTTTAGGACAGTTGATTGCACTTTATGAACATAAAGTCTTTGTGCAAAGTGTCATCTGGCAAATTAATCCGTTTGATCAATGGGGCGTGGAATATGGAAAACAATTAAATAAAAAAATATTCCAAAATTTAAATAATCCTAGTCAGCAGATGCATACAAGTTTAGATTCTTCAACGCAGGCGCTGATTCAACTCTATAAACAGATTAATACCCCATAAAATATCTATAACAATTTGCTCTATTTCACCATAAATTAAAAGCATCTATTTATATTAGGCACACTCCTTGAGCGCTGATATACTTAACATTTAAACCAGCAAGGTTAACGAATGGATATTGCAGATTCTAAGCCTTTTTCATCCGCAAAAGTCGAAGTTAAAAAACGTAATCGACAAAAAGTAGCCTGGCCAGCCTACGAACTGGCTTTTTTGGATCATGATTTTTTGCTGCATAAATCATTACGTTCAGTACGTTTACAATTAGAATTGTTAAAACCAGAGCTCTCGCAACAAAAACTAAAAATCGAATCCACCATTGTTGTATTTGGCAGCGCTCGCGTAATCGATCCGGAAGTGACCAAGCAACAACTCAAGCAAGTGCAACAGAAATTAAAACAGAATCCACAAAGCAGCTCTGCCAAAAAAGAGGAAAAATTGCTTAAAAATCAACTCGAAAAAGGCAAATATTACGAAGAATCACAACGTTTTAGCCAAATAGTCTCTGAAAAGTGTCAAAAAAATCGACGTCGACATTTCGTCATCGTCACCGGCGGTGGACCCGGTATCATGGAAGCCGCCAACCGCGGCGCTCAGGATGTCAAAGCAAAAAGTATCGGTTTAAATATTGTGCTACCGCACGAACAAAGTCCTAATCCATATATTTCACCGGAGCTCTGTTTTCAATTCCATTATTTTGCAATCCGCAAAATGCATTTTTTGATCCGTGCTCGCGCATTAGTCTGCTTCCCTGGCGGTTACGGAACCCTAGATGAACTCTTTGAAGCCTTAACGCTGTTACAAACCAAAAAAATCAAACCCATTCCTTTATTATTATTTGGAAAAAAATATTGGTCGAAATTAATCAATTTCAATTTTCTAGTGAGTGAAGGCATGATCGATGCCAAAGACTTGAAATTTTTCCGTTTTGTTGAAACCGCAGAGCAAGCCTGGAAAATCATTGCCGAATTTTATAAGTTACCCATGAAATAAAATATGAGTTAATTTCATGGACATTACAGATACCTTGCTCTATTTATTACTCTCTATATACACTAGGATGTATCATGAAAGAGAAATAATCTTTCTTAACGGACCATGCCAGGGGATTGTGCATTATTATTTAAACTAAGCTCTTCTCGGCAATTACGTTGAAATTTGTTTTCTTTTTGCAATTCATCTTTTTGTTTTTTTACTCCCATAGCAGGATATAAAATGTTATTTAAAGCTTGCCAAGGTTTATTTAACTTCTTCCATGCCATAACAGAAGAATCTAAAGGACGTGGCTCCTGCACAGTCTGCAACTTCCCATCGTTACCTCGAGATTTAATTGAAAATGTAATATCTTCTGACTGAAGCGGTATATGATCTTTTTCTATTAATTTCTGGATTGCGGAAATCGTTCGAGTTTCATCGTCCTTGTTAATCATTTTAATTTGGATAAAAAATAAAAGTAATAAAGCAACTAAAGAAATTCTGTACTGAAAACCAGTTTCAGCTACTTTTTTTAAAATATCCGCGCGATCCGGTGGAATTTCTACGACTATATGAAGTTTCTCGCCTGGCTTTAAATTAGCTAGATTGTGTTTAATCTGTAAGCGTAAGTTATCAATATTAATTTTATAATCATAATCTATAGGATTCATTGGATCAGGAGAAAATGACTCAGGATCAAAAACTTTAGCGGTAAGATGCGCATCTGTTTTTTTATTTTTTAATTGTTCATGCTGCAAAGAAAGCTTCGCTTTATAAGTATTAATGGCATTCGGAGAAAAACCAGCTAATGAATCACACAATGGCTTAGTTTTTACATCAAAAGATTGAGCAAATTCTTCTTTTTGGTCTGGTTGAATATTGTCTCTTAAGCCTTCAATTAGTTTACTTTTAATTAATGTCAATTTATTTTGTAATTTTTGCTGAGCATCGACGACGATCTCTCCTGTTTGAGGCCTACTTAAATGCTTGTTAGCCATCCCTGTAAGAACCTCACGATAAGCTTTTAATACATCCTCTTTCGCTTGCAATTGAATATTTTCATTTATATAGGCATCATTGCTAAAATCCAATTGCTGCTTAGCTTTACCAAGCAAAGCCTCTTTTATATCTTTAACTGCAGCTTGATGGGTTATTTGGATTTGATTTTTTTCTATTTCATTCATAATAAACACCTCGCCTCTATTTATCTAGATTTAAGTAAAGGATTAGCTAAAGAACTAACTTTTTGTTTAGTAAGTTCTTTAATGTTATTGACTGTCGTACTACAACCCTCACGATCAAGCTTGAATAGGGCTGATTGTTCAGCTATTTTCTTATCTTTTAGTTTAACCTTTTCATTTGAAGAACACAAAATTTGCCGATCCGGATGCGTTAAATTATAAGCCTCAATCACTAATCGGTAATTATACTCACTTTTTTTATTACAATTATTTATACTGACCGTCACAACTGAGTCAGTAAATCGATTCATGACATCTAAAATTTGTGCTCTGGCAACATCTAAGGAAACCGCAGAAAACCAGCTTACTTTTTCATTTTGATATTCGAGTGTATTTTTTTCTCGCGCTATCGACCAGATTTTTTTCTCGTTTCCTAAATCCTGCTCATAACAGACTCTACCATTATCGGCAATTTCATTCTGTTTGTAAAAAGCGCCACCCTGAGCAGTCGCCGCTAAACCCGGGGAATACTGAAAACTAGCGTTAGGTGAAAAAATTTCGCGGCATTGTAAAGGTAAATAACTTTCACCAGGTTCATACCTTGATTCGAGCTTGCTTAGAGGCTCCTCTCGCTGCAACTTTAGCATAGTTTCAAATAGTTTTTGTTGCTGGGTTAACGCTTCGCGATACACGCTTATTTTTGCAATCAATCCATAGAAAACCCGCAGCTTATTTTCATATTTACTTCTGGCTTGTACATTTTTTATAAAATTTTTCTCAGAATTATTTTTAATTAATAGGATAAATTGCTTTAATTGATCCTTTGATAATCGAGCAACTGGGATCGCTTTTTGATTAACGTCATCAATCAGTTGTTTTAGTGGCGTAAAATAATCATTATAAGAGAATATCCAACGGCTTTTTATCGCCTCTATGGCTGCCGCATTAATGGCGGTAATAATATGGTGCAACGTTTCCTTTTTTTCATCATCTAATTTATTACGAGTTAGTTTGTCATTAATTGTATTGAAATAATAATCCACTAATGAATCATCATTAAGGGCGATACTTTGTTCCTCCTCGCTACTAGTACTACCATTGTGAATACCACTATCATCGTCATTTTCTTCAGATGTTGGCCTAACCAGTAAATTTGGATAATCTGTTTCCAAGCAACTATCTATTTCCTTATAGCAATTTAATGCTGCCGAAATTAACTGTTCTTTTAAGGCTTGACGTTGGATTATTTCATCATTTAATTTTTCTTCAGATAAACTACTAATTACATAATGATCAAGTTTGGGAAATAATTGAATATTCTTTTCCTTAAACCAATTCGCAATAAAACCCTTTTCTTTATTATTTAATTCGAGTGATACATCGTGTTTTGTTTTTAACTGCAATCTTTCTTCTATCCATTCCTGAGAGTCCATTAAGGAGTATTTAGTTGCTTTCTCGTTTGAATTATCGTTTTGAAGGACTGAACTGGTTGAAGAGGTACTACTTTCAAGACTTTCGTCATCAGTGGAGTCTCTATTTTCAATGCCAACAGTTTGACAACGTATTATCTTACTTATCTCATAAATGTTATTTTCTGCATCATTTTCTTGATATTTTATATATGCTTGGCTGAAATTGAGTTGTTTCAATACGACACAAAATTCTTCTTGTGTATCGGTGTATTGTAATAAAATTAATTTTTGTAATTCCTCACTTGAAAAATTAAAATCGCTATCCATTAATTTTCTTTCTAGTTCACTCATAGATCCATTCTCCGATTTTTGTAATTGATCTTTAAAGTTAGAAGTAGCATTCAAAAGTTCTCTGGTTTTTTCTTCTAATTCTGCCTTTTCTTTTTCTAAATTTCCATTTTGAAATTTGAAATATTGAAATTTTTGCTCTTGTTCGCTGAGTTGACTTGCTAAGCTGTCTTTTGCCGTATGTAAAACATCTACACTTCCCAGTAAACCTTTTAGCTCAGTTTCCAACTGCTCTATTTTTTGAGCATGTTGTTTAAGCTCATCACCGTTGCTTAA
>X36_Agile_Frog__coassemble_8_pt1 | contig 74702 bp, 73 predicted proteins | sample X36_Agile_Frog__metabat2_low_PE_001 | metagenome-assembled genome bin X36_Agile_Frog
GCATCATAAAATACTAAAGTTAAAAAATATAATTTGCATAATCTAAAACATAAATATAATTTAATTTTTTTATTTACAAAATGAATTTAAGTAACCTCTGATAACTAATTAATAAATTTTTTTAAAAATTAAAAAACAAATATTGTATGTAGAATTAATTACTACAGAAATGTTTAAGCACACCAAATAATATTCTTATGAAGCTATGCTATACTTGGTGAGATGTAATAGGGAGATATTTTATGTTTAACTTGCTTAAGTTGTGGGTTGCCAGCATATGCTTACTCATCTGTAATTTAGCCCTTGCTGATATCTCCATACCGATGTTCCTTACTTCTCAACAGGGAATAGGGCAGTCGATAGGGGTGATAATAGCCACACAAAAGCCCTACGGTGTTTTATTTACACCCAATCTACATAATCTTCCTCGTGGTTTACATGGTTTTCATATCCATCAAAATCCTTCTTGTCTCGAAAATGGAATGGCTGCTGGTGATCACTTTGATCCTTCTCATTCTAGCCAACATTTAGGCCCTTATGGAAAAGGTCATTTAGGAGATCTGCCTGTTTTAGAAGTTGATAATAATGGCAACGCCACATTACCTATTTTAGCCCCTCGATTGCGCTTAAACGAACTTAAAAATCACTCTTTAATAATACATGCAGGGAGTGATAATTATTCTGATGTTCCTGATAAGTTAGGCGGAGGTGGTGCGCGTATAGCCTGTGGTATTATAAAAAATTGAATTCTAATGCCCATTTTTAGATTTTATCGATATTTTCTCATTAAATGCATAAACCTCGTTAAGCATCGATAAAATATATTTTTACGAATAGTAAGCAGAATAATTAATAGTAATCATTCTATGAGCTCAGATATTTACTTTTTTTCAGCAAGAAAATTAGCCCAGCTAATTAAAGAAAAAAAAATTTCCTGTGTTGAGGTTATTAAAACTTATGTAGACCGCATCCAACAAATCAATCCCCAACTTAATGCGGTAGTTCAACAACTAGAACCAGAAATTGCATTAAAAAAAGCACTCATAGCCGATGAAGCATTAGCTAAGAACCAAACCCTCGGACCTTTACACGGTTTACCTATTACCATTAAAGATTGTTGTAAAGTCCAAGATTTTATTATTAGCAAAGGAAGTAATGGTTACAACTTACTTTCTAAAGAAGATGCAACTGTTGTTGCTAGATTAAAAGCAGCAGGTGGAATTATTTTAGGTATAAGCAATGTTCCTGAATTTAATATCGCCTATGAAACAGATAATGATCGCTTTGGCAAAACTTTAAATCCTTATGATTTAAATCGTACCCCTGGTGGAAGTAGCGGTGGAGAAGCGGCTATTATCGCAGCAGGCGGCTCAGTAATTGGTTTAGGCACAGACGGAGCAGGAAGCATTCGCCAACCCGCTCATAATACAGGAATTGTTGGTTTAAAACCCACTCGAGGTTTAATCCCTAACTCAGGTAATGTTCCCTCAGATGGTAGAGGTTTATCACGTCCATTAACTACCTATGGTCCTATGGCACGGTTCGTAGATGATATCGTATTAGCCTTACCATTATTAACGGGTCCAGATAATGCTGATCCAGATGCCATACCCATTCCAATCCGCACATCTCTCATCAACTGCAAAAATTTACGAATTGCTTTTTATACAGACAATGACATCGCTTCACCTGATAAAGCCACCTTACAAACCATTAATCAAGTAATGCATGTTTTACAAAATGAAGTTCAACAAATTGAATATCGGTGTCCTCCTCACCTAAAAGAGCTTTATTTTTTAATTACAGAAACATTTATTTTGGGAGGTGATAGGGGTTTAGGATTGAAAAATTTACTGCACCATTTAGGCATTAATAAACCTTCCTATCTGATTAGAGAATTTTTAGCGATTGCTCGTCAATGCGAATTTTCTATTACTGAATTACATCAACGCTTACGTCGCATTGATGAATTACGCATTTCCTTAGAAAGATTTTTTTTTCCTTATGATGCAATCATATGTCCAGTTGCCGCGACCCCAGCCAAATTATTAGGTCATTCATTTATAGAAGGCCATGATTTTAGTTATCTCAATATTTACAATTTAACTGGCTGGCCAGTTTTAACAATGCGCTGCGGTACTTCCCCGGAAGGTTTACCTATAGGAATACAGATTGTTGCTAAAGCCTGGCATGACGAAATAGCACTCATGCTTGGAAAAAAATTAGAAAGCTTGCTAGGCGGATGGCAAAAACCGATTTTATTCCCTTAAAACCTTTAAACCAAAGAGCATAGTTCTTGAACCTGCTATACTTTGAAAACATACTTAAAGAGGAAGCTAGATGATTTGGGTAATTAGCTTAAATAGTAGTTTAGGTCATATTTACTCTTATGAGCCCAAAAATCATAAATTGATTTTATTAAAAAGCCTAGAAAACCCTAGTGCTAAATTAAAAGAAAGTGATTTGGTCTCAGATAGACCTGGCCATTATCAAACTATGCATTCTGCTAAAGGTGCTTACGAAGCAGCAAGCAGCCCTCACGAGGTTGAGCTTGACCATTTTACTAAAATCTTGGCTGATTTTTTAAAAAAAGGACTAGATAATCATCAATATAAGCAGCTTATTTTATGTTCTGCACCTCACGTCGGTGGCATTTTACTTATCAATCTTGATAAACAAGTAGAAAAAACATTATTGGTTAATATCAAAAAAAACTTTGTTGAAGAAAATGAATCTGTTCTTCTCAATTATCTAAAAGATAATTGGTGGGATATAATTCGATCGAATAAGGTTTAATCAATAATTCTTAAGCTAGGTAAATTTACCTAAAAAACTTCAATAAAACATGAAGTTTATACCCTCGTTACAAAAAAGAAAATCTCATTTTAAAGTGAATATACTTATAAAAATCTGATAACATTTATTTCAATTTTTCAGATTTCTATATGTTCGCTAAAGATTATTTGGGAGCAACTATTATATTTTGGAACACTAAAGAACCCTTTTTCCCAAAAGAACTTGTACCGAAAATAAACGATCAAACTTTGATTGGAAATTAATTACGATTAATCCTATTTCTTCTGAGGGCGTTTCCAATTTTCAAAAGTACGGATTTCTGCTCGGCTTAAGGTTAATTTACCCGCAGGGGCGTCTTTGTTTAAGGTAGATCCGGCACCTATCGTTGCACCTTTTTTTATTCGTATCGGAGCTATCAAGGCAGTATTAGAACCAACAAACACATCATCTTCTATTTGTGTTTGATGTTTGGCCGCTCCATCGTAATTACAGGTAATGGTACCCGCGCCAATATTAACATTTTTACCTATATTTGCATCGCCGATGTAACTTAAATGGTTAATTTTTGTTTCTTGTTCTATCTGACTATTTTTAACTTCAACGAAATTTCCTATATGAACATCATTTTTGAGAACCGCTCCAGGGCGAATACGAGCATAAGGACCAATAATACAATTATCACCTATAACGGCACCTTCAATTAAGCAATAAGGCTTAATTTCAACATTTTTCCCAATTTTGACATCTTTTAAGATTGTATGAGAACCTACCAAGCTATTTGCGCCAATAATATTTTCGCCTTCTACAATAACATCTACATCGATAATCACATCTTTTTCAACGGTTAATTGCCCACGTAAATCAAAACGATCGGGATCACGTAATGTAACTCCCGCTAACATCAGTTTTTTAGCGGCTTGCTGCTGAAAATAACGTTCAAGCTTAGCAAGTTGCACACGATCATTGACTCCTTGCATTTCACCATCAACATCTGAAGATACCGTTACGATTTCTATCTTTTCATCCACAGCCATTGTAATAATATCCGTTAAATAATATTCACTTTGGGCATTCATTTTTTTAATTTTAGGCAACCAACGCTTTAGTAATTTTAGCGGCACATAAAAAATACCACTGTTAACTTCCTGTATTTTTCTTTGCTCTAGGCTAGCATCTTTTTCTTCAACAATTTGAACAACTTTTCCTTCTTGATTTCGTAAAATCCGTCCTAAACCAAAAGGTTGTTGTGTAATTAATGTAATTAAACCAATTTGATGAGTTTCAGTTGCATGAATTAATTTTTGTAAAGTAGCTAAACTTACTAAAGGTGTATCTCCTAGCAAAATTAATACGCGACTCTCATCTTGTTTAATTTCTGGAATTGCTTGAGCGACTGCATGCCCTGTACCTAATAATTCTGGTTGCTTTACCCAATTAACTGCTAAATGACTTAAATGTTTGGGAACTTGGCCCCCACCATTTCCATAAACTACATAAACTGCTTGAGGTTGCAAATCTTTAACTGTTTCAACTATATATTGTAACAAAGGTTTACCGGCCAACTTATGTAATACTTTAGGTAAAGTAGAATACATACGTTTTCCATGACCCGCGGCTAAAATGATGACATCAAGTAATTTCATATTTTCAAAAATAGCCTTATTCAAAACTTCATTTTTCGTTAGATATTACTCAATCTTTTTTAGGAATTTCTTGGAGAATTAAATTCTACCAGTAAGCTTTTTCTTTAATTTAGATATGACTTGTAATTGAGCAACTGCCTGGGCTAATTCTGCAGTTGCCTTTGCGTAATCGATATCAGCTTGTTTATCGCTTAATACCCTTTCTGCGTGTTCCTTGGCTTCTAAAGCGGCCAATTCATCTAAGTCTGCAGCTCGTATCGCCGTATCAGCTAATATACTTACAAGTTGTGGTTGAACTTCTAAAATACCGCCAGAAATATAAAGTATTTCATCTTCCCCATCTGGTTTTACAATTCTCACTGGTCCTGGTTTTAATGCTGTTAATAGTTGGGTATGGCCCGGATAAATACCAAGCTCACCTAATAAGCCCGTAACAACTACATGCGTAGCTTCACCTGAAAAAATCGAAATTTCTGCACTAACAATTTCAATCTGCATGGTTTTAATCATGATATTTTTCTAACCCTACAAAGCTTTTGCTTTAGCATCTACTTCATCTATATTTCCAACCATATAAAACGCTTGTTCAGGCAAATCATCAAATTCACCATTCAAAATAGCTTTAAAACCACGAATTGTCTCTTTAAGGCTGACGTATTTACCAGGAGAGCCCGTAAATATTTCGGCAACAAAGAACGGCTGAGATAAAAACCGTTGTACTTTTCTTGCGCGCATTACAGTCAATTTATCTTGTTCTGACAATTCATCCATACCTAAAATAGCAATAATATCTTTTAATTCTTTATAGCGCTGTAAAGTTTTTTGTACAGCTCTGGCAACATCATAATGCTCTTGACCAACAATCAAAGGATCAAGTTGACGACTGTTAGAATCTAACGGATCAATGGCCGGGTAAATACCCAGCTCCGCAATTTGACGGGATAATACGACTGTTGCATCAAGATGCGCAAAAGTAGTTGCCGGCGAAGGATCAGTAAGATCATCCGCTGGAACATAAACAGCTTGGATAGAAGTAATAGAGCCTGTTTTGGTTGAGGTAATACGCTCTTGTAAAGCACCCATTTCTGCAGCCAATGTAGGTTGATAACCCACAGCAGAAGGCATACGCCCTAATAATGCAGACACTTCGACGCCTGCTAGTGTGTAACGATAGATATTATCGATAAATAACAATACGTCTCTACCTTCATCCCGAAAATATTCAGCTACTGTCAAACCTGTTAAAGCAACTCGTAAACGGTTACCGGGTGGTTCATTCATTTGTCCATAGACTAATGATACTTTATCTAAAACATTAGATTCTTTCATTTCATGATAAAAATCATTACCTTCCCGTGTCCGCTCCCCAACGCCTGCAAATACTGAGTACCCACTATGTTCAATAGCGATATTACGTATTAATTCCATCATATTAACGGTCTTACCAACTCCAGCACCGCCAAACAAACCTACTTTTCCACCTTTAGCAAAAGGACATAATAAATCAATAACTTTAATTCCTGTTTCTAATAATTGTTCATTAGCAGCTTGTTCTGCAAAGCTAGGTGGTTTACGGTGAATAGGTAAACGAATTTTCTCATTAATAGGACCTGCTTCATCGATAGGTCTACCTAACACATCCATAATTCTACCTAAAGTCTGCTTCCCTACAGGTACACTAATAGGGGCTTCGGTATTAGTTACTTTTATTCCTCGCTGCAAACCATCACTGGTACCCATCGCAATGGTGCGTACAATACCATCACCTAACTGTTGCTGGACCTCTAGCACCAAATCATGATCATGAACCATTAAAGCATCATAAACCTTCGGAACCTGTTCTCTTGGGAATTCAACATCAATAACAGCACCGATAATTTCGACTATATGTCCGATGGGATTAATTGGCTTCATAACGTTTCTCTTCATTATTTATTCATATAAGGTTAAATCTAGACGGCTTCAGCACCGGCAACTATTTCTGCTAATTCTTTGGTAATCGCTGCCTGTCGGGCTTTATTATAGGCTAATTGCAAATCACTTATTAATTCTCCCGCATTATCCGTCGCACTTTTCATTGCTACCATCCTAGCCGCTTGTTCACACGCAGTATTTTCTACAACACTTTGATACACTTGTGATTCAATATATCGTGTTAGTACTAACTCTAACAAAGGCTTTGCATCAGGTTCATAAAGATAGTCCCAGCGATAATTAAGCTCTGACTTTTCAGAAGGTAACACAGGCAATAAGGATAAAGCCTGTGCCTTTTGTGTCATCGTATTAATAAATTCATTATAGAAAATAGTTACGCTATCCAACTCACCTTGCTTGTAAGCATCTAATAAAACTTTAATAACCCCAATTAAATCTTGTAATTGCGGTGCATCCCCCAAATGATTGGCATGTGCAACCACATGGCCACCGACGCGCTTAAAAAAAGCTTCTCCTTTTCCGCCTATAATAGCCAAATCTATATCTATTCCTTTAGATTGACATACTCGAAATTCCTGCAAAACTAACTTTAGTAAATTAGTATTCAGCCCACCGCACAAACCTTTATCAGTGGTGATAACAAGAAAACCCGCTCGTTTTATTTCTCTTATTTGTAAATAAGGGTGTTGATATTCTGCGTGACTACTTGCGACATGATAGATTAGATCGAGCATTTTATGCGCATAAGGTCGCGAAAGCGTCATTCGTTCCTGAGCTTTTCGCATTTTACTAGCCGCCACCATTTCCATTGCTCGCGTTATTTTCTGAGTACCTTTGATACTAGCAATTTTACCGCGTATCTCTTGCGCAAAACTCATCGGCTATCACCAAGTTTGTGTCATTTTAAAGGCTGTAATTGCTGTATCTAACTCATTAGCTATCACTTCGTTATAATCACCTTTTTGATTAATTTTTTCCAAACATACTTCCTGTTCTGAATGCATATAAGCTAATAATGCTTCAGCAAATGCAACAATCTTTGTCAGTTCGATATCATCTAAATAACCTTTATCGGTAGCAAACAATAGTACCGCCATTTCTGCAACACTTAAGGGAGCATATTGTTTTTGCTTTAAAATTTCAGTAACTCGTTGGCCTCTCTCAAGCTGCTTACGTGTTGCCTCATCTAAATCTGACATAAACTGGGAAAAAGCAGCAAGTTCGCGATATTGAGCCAAACTTAATCGAACACCACCGCCCAATTTCTTTATAATTTTTGTTTGAGCCGCAGAACCCACTCGTGAAACAGATAAACCCGCATTAATTGCTGGGCGTATACCTGCATTAAACAAATCCGTTTCTAAAAAGATTTGACCATCAGTAATTGAGATAACGTTTGTTGGAACAAAAGCGGACACATCCCCAGCTTGAGTTTCGATAATAGGTAATGCCGTTAACGAGCCTGTTTTTCCTTTAACACGTCCATTAGTAGCTTTTTCAACAAACTCCTTATTAACTCTTGCAGCACGTTCGAGTAAACGTGAATGCAAATAAAATATATCTCCTGGATAAGCTTCTCGACCTGGTGGACGTCGCAGTAACAAAGATATTTGCCGATATGCCCAAGCCTGTTTCGTTAAATCATCATAGATAATAAGCGCATCTTCACCTTGATCGCGAAAATACTCACCCATCGCGCAACCTGCATAAGGGGCAATAAACTGCAGCGCCGCAGAATCAGCAGCACTTGCTGATACTATAATGGTATGTTTTAAAGCATCTTGTTCTTCTAACTTCCTCACTACTGCTGCAATCGACGAAGCTTTTTGACCGATTGCTACATAAATACATTTTACACCCGTATCTTTTTGGTTAATAACCGCATCGATGGCTAGCGCCGTTTTCCCTGTTTGTCTATCCCCTATTATTAATTCGCGCTGACCACGCCCAATAGGTACCATACTATCAATGGCTAATATACCTGTTTGCAATGGTTGTGATACACCTTGACGCCAAATTACGCCTGGGGCAACCTGCTCAATAGGTGCATTTTTTTCAGCCTCAATTGGACCACGACCATCTATGGGATGTCCTAAAGCATTAACAACCCGCCCTAATAAAGCCTCACCCACTGGAACTTCAAGAATACGTCCAGTGCATTTAACCTTTTGACCTTCACTTAATCCTTCGTAGTCACCTAGAACAACAGCACCTACTGAATCACGTTCAAGATTTAAGGCTAATCCATAACATTGGGGTGAAAACTCTATCATTTCTCCCAACATAACGTCATTTAAACCATAGATACGCACAATTCCATCACGCAGACTGACGATACTTCCTTGTGTACGCGTTTCTGCAGAAACATCAAATTTCTGGATACGTTCTTTGATTAATTCATTTATTTCAGATGTAGTTAATTGTTGCATAGCTTATACTGCCTCTTGATTCACTAATGTCGCACGTAAACGTTCTAATTTGCCACGTACAGAATCATCGATGACTAAATCTCCGACGCGAACGACCAATCCACCTAATAAATTTTTATCAGTATGACAGTCTAGTTTGATATGACTTTGAAAACGCTCCGATAATACTTTTTCTAAAGTTTGTTCTTCTATTTTAGTTAAAGGCACAGTGGAAATCACATAAGCCGTAACTTGATTGGCTAGTTCAGCCTTATAACGCTCAAATAAATCTTTAACTTCTGGAAGTACTAATAATCGTTGGTTAGTAGCCATTAATTTTAGAAAATTTTTTCCAAAAGGAAATATTACAGCTTTGCAAAATTCTAATAAGCATTCATAAGCCACTCTTTTATCGATACATGGATTTTTCAATAAATTTTGCATCGACTTCTCATTAATAATTTTGGTAGTCTGCTTTAATAATGCAGACCAAGCATCCATATTGTTTTTATCTGATGCACAAGCAAATGCTGCTCGTGCATAAGGTCTAGCAATGGATGTGAAATCAGACATCAAATTTCTTCCAAAGATTGTTTAACAAGCGCATGTTGAGCTACGCTATCAAGTGATTGTGCCAAAATTTTCTCAGTAGTCGTAATAACTAAATTAGCCACTTCCGCACGAAGTTTTTGTTGTGCTGTTTGCCATTCTTGCTGAATGTCAGCTCGAGCTATAGCTAATAAACGCTCGTTTTCTATTCGTATTTGCTGTTTAGACTCTTCAGACATTTGATTAGCGCGCTTATTAGCCTGTTCAATAATTTCAGACGCTTGTTGCTTTGCTTCCTTTAAATGTTCATCTGCTTTTAACTGTGCTAATTCTAGAGCTTGTTGACCTCGCTCAGCAGCAGCTAAACCATCTGCAATGCGTTGTTCTCGTTCTTTCATTACTTTCAGTATGGGCGGCCATACAAATTTCATGGTAAACCACACGAAAACAGAAAATGTAATTAACTGGCCTAATAAGGTGATATTAATTTCCACGGCGATTTCTCAAGTTTATTATACTCTTCGCACTAGAAATTTTGTCTACGTTGCCGCTCAACTCGCAATCCTCATGTATCTTTAATACAATGCGGTTGCTCATTTTCTCGGCGCCTTGACAAAAATCCAATTGCATTGAGTATATTATCATTTAACCCGCTACTGGTTTAGAAACTAGCTTTAAAACTTCGCTTAAAAAAGGATTTTTAGCAAAAATCAAATAAAGCCCCATTACAATTGAAATAGCAGCAAATGCATCGACTAATCCAGCCATTAAAAACATTCGCAACATCAGCATAGGCGTTAACTCAGGTTGGCGAGCTACCCCTTCTAAAAATTTTCCACCTAAAATACCAAAACCAATCGCGGTGCCTAATGCGGCTAACCCTACTAATAAAGCCGCTGCAATGGCCGTTAAACCTTGTACATTAGCAACTACTTGCGCAACTTCTACCATTTTTATATCCTCTCTTTTATTAATAAATAATTAATGTGTTTGTTCTTGACCATGAGTTTCATGTGCCATACTTAAATAAACTATAGTGAGCATCATAAAGATAAATGCTTGAATCGCAATAATTAAAATATGAAATACCGCCCAAACCCCACCAAAAGTCCATTGTAACCACCATGGTAATAATGCCACTAAAATAAAAATTAATTCTCCAGCAAATAAATTTCCGAATAGCCGTAACGACAAGGATATAGGTCGTACGAATTCTTCTAATAAACGAAAAATAATATTTATGGGGAAGAGATAAGGGCCAAATGGGGCAACCAGCATTTCTTTACTGAATCCCTTCACACCTTTAATTTTCAAGTTATAGTAAATGATTAAAATAAAGACCGCAATTGACATACCAAATGTTGTATTAGGATCGGCAGTCGGCACGGATCGAAAATGACTTACACCAAATATTGATAACAGTGTCGGCAATAGATCAACCGGCAGTAAATCCATAAAATTCATTAAGAATACCCAAACAAAAATTGTCAGCGCTAAAGGTGCAATCAATTGACTAACACCGTGAAAAGACTCTTTCACAGTTTTATCTACAAACTCAACGAGAATCTCAACAAAATTTTGTATTTTACCCGGAACGCCACTACTTACTGTTGCAGCCACCCAGCGAAATAAAATTAAAAATCCTACGCCCAACACAGCAGATAGAAAAAAGGTATCGAGATTTAAATTCCAAAAACTTCCTTCACCTGAGAAACTTAAGGTTTTCAGGTTAAAGATGAGATGCTCAAGGTGATGCTGAACATAATATGCTGAAGTCTGTTCGCCATTCATAATAAACCTTTCATGCTTTTAATAATTAGCAATAGCCAAAATAGTAGCTGGGAAACCAAATAAGCAAGCAACAAGATCGGAATATTTACTGATAATAACTTAATCACCACTATGAAAAAAATCCCACTGAAAAGTAATTTTATTAATTCTGCTCGATAAAAAATATTGAGCAAGTCTTTTCCTGACACCTGTCCTAAACGACGCATTATTTTCATCACAAAATAACAATTAGGAAGTAGCCATAAGGCAATACCCAGCATAAGAGATCTAACAACCCGCTCGTCCAGACAAACATTTCGTAGAAAAAATACCACCCCCAGGACGGCAAATGTCATGAGACTCGTCTGACACATTCTTTGAATTATCTTACCAGGCAACTGGACAAGCCTACTAAAAGTCATTCTAAGCCCCACTTATAAAGTGGCGGACAGTATAATAAGCACAACTCTTTTATGCAATGCTAATTAAAGAATGTATTGCTTTTTCCTCAATTTGACTTGAGCCCTACTCGTACAAATTAAATATATTCTGCTAGTTAATAGGAAACACCAAAATTTATAGCAAATTAATGCAAAAAAATGCTATTTAGCCCTTTTTTTCAACTTACCTCCTTTCTGGCCTTTTAGAGTAAAATTGAAAATCACCGCAGAAATCCAGATCCTTAACCTTACTAGAAATTACTCACGTTGTTCTATATAGTATTAGGCTTTACAAAATATATGATTCATTTAGCTTTACACGTCAAAAAATGTAAGGAGCAATTTATTATGGCCACTCACGAGCTTGAAGGAACTATTCAGCGATTAACGGTACCAGGAAAAGGAATTTTAGCGGCAGATGAAAGTCAAACTACTATTGCCAAGCGATTTGCTTCCTTACATTTAGAGTCAACTGTAGAAAATCGCCGTAATTATCGTGAATTACTTTTTACTACCCCTGGTATTGAAGCATTTATTAATGGCGTTATTCTTCATGAAGAAACTTTAGCGCAAAAAACTAAAGATGGACTTCTATTTCCCGATTACTTAGATAATGAAGGTATCGTCCCTGGCATAAAGGTTGATAAAGGCCTCATTCCTCTAAATGCTGAAGAAAAAATGACCCAAGGTTTAGATGGTCTAGCAGAACGTCTTCTAACTTATAAAAATCTTGGCGCTTGTTTTGCAAAATGGAGAGCTGTTTTTTCCATAACTGACCTACTTCCTTCTTCTTTAGCTATAACCGCTAATTCACAAGCCTTAGCTCGCTATGCTTCTATTTGTCAAAACAATGGAATTGTGCCTATTGTAGAACCTGAACTACTAATAGATGGCGCTCACAGCTTAGTCCGCTGCGCTGAAGGTACAGAGGCTGTTCTTTATACTGTATTTGAAGAACTACATAAGCATCATGTTTTACTCGAATGTATGATTCTTAAACCCAGTATGGTTATTGCTGGGAATCTATATATGCCGCAACCTAGTATTGCTGAAGTTGCTGCAGCAACTTTAAAAATATTACGTCAAACAGTTCCGGCGGCAGTACCTAGCATTAATTTTCTTTCTGGAGGCCAAACTCCAGAAACCGCTACAGCTCATTTAAATACTATGAATAAACTACAACCTTCTCGTCATCCGTGGCGTCTAAGTTTTTCCTATGGTCGCGCATTACAAGAACCTGCGTTAAAAGCATGGAACGGTAAAGCACATAATATAAAAGCTGCTCAACGGGCCTTTTATAAACGTGCTAGACTTAATGCAGCTGCTTGCAAAGGACAATATCAATCAAGCATGGAGACAGAAGAAAAAGAAGCAGAGACAAACTTTGTTTAACCCATTGTAATCTTCAAATTTACGCTTACGCATAGGTGCCAAAATTTATAAGTATAATTCTTTTTAACTTTCTTTTTGGTTTTGGAATATATGCCTATGCAGATTTCTTTGATAATTCTACAACAGCTCTTGAAAATCGTATTGCTCCGATTGGAAAAGTCAAAGTTGCTGCTTCAGAAATAGACCATTCATCTTTGACTGATATTAATAAAGATATCCATTTAGGTAAAGCAATATTTGAAAGCAAATGTAGCTTATGCCATAAAAATGGCATAGCAGGTGCTCCACGCTTAGGCAATCAATTAGATTGGAAGTTACGAATAAGAAAAAATTTTTCACTTTTAGTTAAACATGCTACAACGGGCTACCGAGCTATGCCTCCAAAAGGGGCATGCTTAGAATGTTCAACTTCGGATTTAGAAGCGGCTATTCACTATATGTTAGAACAACTACATTCTAATTGAATTAAACAACTCATTATATCTAAAAAAATTTTGCTCCTTCAAGCACAATGGATAATACTCTTCGCAATTAAATTTTTGGCATTGTTGCCGCTCAATTCACAATCTCATGTACATTAATACACTTCAGTTGCTTTATTCTCCCCGCGCCACGCCAAAAATTTAATTACTATGAGTATATTTCATACAACACAGATATAATTTTGATATTTTTGTTTCCTTTTTTAATCAAATCTTATATCTGAACTCGCCTATTAAATAGTGATTTTATTACGATTTTGTTCCACTATTCTTTTACTTATCCCCTTGATTTTTACTAAATCATCAATAGATTTAAAAGGTCCGTGCTCACTGCGATAAGCAAGAATAGCTTTTGCACGTTTTAATCCGATACCTTTCAATTCTGCCACTAAAGTTTCTCCATCTGCCGTATTAATATTTACAAGAGCAGAGATGGGATTAGGTATATTTTTTGCAGGGGAAGAAGTTAAAACTGTATTATTATGTGAAATAAAAGGGCTGGTAGTTGCTAAAACCGGAGCCGCTATAATTGATGTTAACAAAGTTGCGAATAGCGAAGAATAAATATCCATAAAACAAAACTCCTTTTTAAAATTTTTCTATCGGAATTTATATTTTATGGCTAAAAAACGAATGAAACAATGAATTAAATGGTAATATTTTTATGCATAATAGATAGATAATCTTTCACTCCATTTGCAACACTGCGAAAAACTCCTTGATAGCCCGCACTTCGCAATTTTGACAGATCTGCTTGAGTAAAACTCTGATAACAATCTCGCAAATGCGCTGGAAATGGAATATAGCGAATCTCTCCATGCCCATAAAAATCAATAACAGCTTGAGCTAAAGCATTGAAGCTCTCACAATTTCCTGTTCCTGCATTATAAATTCCACTTTTTTTGGATTTTAAAAACCATAGATTAATAGCCACGGCATCATCAACATAGATAAAATCTCTCAGCTGCTCACCATCAGTATAACCATCGGTTCCTTCGAATAAATTTATAACACCTGTATTTTTGAGTTGCTTATCCGCATGCAATACCACACTAGCCATAGAGCCTTTATGATTTTCTTTAGGACCATAAACATTAAAATAACGTAAGCCTACAACCTGACTCTTTATTTCATTAAAGATACTTCTTACATACTGATCAAATAAATATTTAGAATAAGCGTAAACATTCACTGGTTTTTCATATACTAATTCTTCTTTAAAAACAGTTCCTAAACCATAAACCGCAGCGCTTGAAGCATAAATGAAAGGAATCTTCCAAGCCAAACAGTAATGTAATAAACTTTTTGAGTATTCATAATTATTATTCATGATATATTGCCCATTCCACTCTGTAGTCACTGAGCAAGCACCTTGATGAAAAACCGCTTTTAACTTAAAAAAAAGTTTATTTTTCTTAATTTGATCTAAGAATTCATTTTGATCTAAATAATCAGCAATAGAGCAATCCACTATATTTCTGAACTTAATTCCGTCTGTTAAATCATCAACAACGATAATCGGCATATCAGGGTAAACAAGATTAAGCTGTTTGACTAAATTGCTACCAATAAAACCTGCCCCACCTGTAACAACTATCATGAAGACACCTTTTCTTGTTCTTGAATTTTGGAAATAATTGAACTTGTAGAACATCCATCAACAAAATCCAGTATTCTAATCTGGCCACCATATTCTTGTATTGCTTTCGCCTCTGAAAGATCATCTACTTGGTAATCAGACGCTTTTACCCAAACATCTGGTAGTAACAACTTAATTAGGCGTTCTGGAGTTGTTTCACTAAATGGCACTACCCAATCTACTACATTCAATCCTGCTAATACTGCCATTCGATTAGCTAATTTATTTATAGGCCTTCCTGATCCTTTTAACTTTGATACTGAATCATCGTCATTAACGGCAACGATTAACCTATTGCCTAATCGTTTCGCTTGTTCTAAGTAGGCGACATGACCCGCATGTAGAATATCGAAACAACCCCCTGTCATCACAATTTGCTCATTATGTGCTTTCGCATCTGCAACTGCAATTTGGAGTTCATCTTCTGTCAAAATACCGCCATGAAATGATAGCTGCTGAATTTGTATCGCTCGCCTTAGTTCTGCTGGATTGACTGTAGCAGCACCTAGTTTTCCAACGACAATGCTCGCAGCAATATTAGCAAGTTGTGCTGACTGAACTAAATCTGCTTGAGCTGCGTAAGTTAACGCCAAACAAGCTATCGCTGTATCACCGGCACCGGTAACATCATAAACTTGCTTAGCATAAGCCGGAAAATATACTTCTGGCTGATCTTGTCGAATTAATGTCATTCCTTGTTCACCACGTGTCACAAGTAGAGCTTGAAAATTATGCGTTTTTAAAAGCTGTGTACCCTTTTGCAGCAAAGCTTGTTCGTTATCACATTTTCCTACTACCGCCTCAAATTCCCTTCGGTTAGGCGTCAACACCGTAGCGCCTTGATAGACATCAAAATCATTGCTCTTAGGATCAATGAATATAGGTTTACCTGCTTTTCGCGCCAATTGAATGAAATCCTGAACTTCGGCCAAACATCCTTTGCCGTAATCAGAAAGTACCACTACATCGCAATGTGTGATTCTTTGCTCAAATAACCGTTTTAGATTGGTATGTTCGAATTGATAAGGTACTTCTTCAAAATCGAGTCGTATTAATTGCTGATGCAAACTAAGTATACGAAGCTTAGTAGCAGTAGGTGATTGGGGTATTTTGTATAAATAGCAATTGACCCCTGCATGAATTAATTTTTTCTCAAGTATATCTCCCGCTTCATCATCTCCACAAACACTAAGTAAATCGACCTGTGCACCTAGTGCGGCTATATTTAAAGCAACATTACCCGCCCCACCTGGACGTTCATCAAGATTTTTTATATGTACTATCGGTACGGGTGCTTCGGGAGAAATTCTGGATGTATCGCCAGACCAGTAACGATCCAACATCACATCACCTACAATTAAAACCCGGATAGATTGAAATGAAGGAACTTGTATTTTCATTAGGCCTCTTGTCAAATCTTTTTCTTACATTTTTAATTTTTAAATAATCAGCCACTATAGATATGCTATACGACACTTAAGTTTCTCAGGTACTTGTTTAAGTTTTAAACAAGTACCTATTTTCAAGCAGATCTCTTAAAAAAGCATATAGAGACCCGCTTAGTTTATGCGATAATACTAGCTAGAGTCCATTTTTACACATTTTTTTCCTTTATAAAGGTACCATCCTATGAGTGATGCAAGTAATGCTCGAGAAAAAGCCCTTAAAATGGCTATAAGCCAAATTAAGAAACAACACGGAGAAGGTGCTGTAATGCGTCTGGGTGATTCTAGTCGAGTTCCTGTAGACGTAGTTTCTACGGGTTCTTTAGGTTTAGATATCGCCTTAGGGATAGGTGGATTACCGCGCGGACGTATCATCGAAATCTACGGGCCTGAATCTTCTGGTAAAACGACACTCACCTTACAAACGATTGCCGAGTGTCAAAAAATAGGGGGGGTCGCAGCATTTGTTGACGCGGAACACGCACTGGACCCAATATATGCCACGAAATTAGGTGTAAAAACAGCCGATCTTCTAGTTTCCCAGCCTGATACGGGAGAGCAAGCGTTGGAAATTGTTGATATGTTAGTCCGCTCTAATGCAGTCGATATTATTGTAATCGACTCTGTTGCCGCATTGACTCCTCGCGCCGAAATTGAGGGAGAGATGGGTGATTCGCATATGGGTTTACAAGCCCGTTTAATGTCACAAGCTTTACGTAAGCTCGCAGGAAATATTAAGCGCTCAAATACGCTAGTTGTCTTCATTAATCAAATTCGCATGAAAATTGGAGTTATGTTTGGCAATCCTGAAACAACAACCGGCGGCAATGCGCTAAAGTTTTATGCGTCGGTACGGCTTGATATACGTCGTACTGGTTCCATCAAAAAAGGCGATGAAGTCATAGGTAATGAAACTCGAGTCAAAGTGGTAAAAAACAAAGTTGCTCCTCCATTTAGGCAAGCTGAGTTTGAAATTCTTTATAATCAAGGAATTTGTCATATGGGAGAAATTGTTGACCTAGGTGTAACCCATGGCTTAATCGATAAAGCAGGGGCCTGGTATAGCTATCAGGGCGAACGTATTGGTCAAGGAAAAGATAATGTAAAACAATTTTTAAAAGATCGTACTGAAATTTGTCAAAAAATAGAGGCGGAAATTCGAAAAAATTTACTTAACAAGCCATCTGAAAATAGTCAACCTGAAGTACCAAAACTGGAGACTGAAATTATTGAATAAATTTCAGCGTGCTATCTATGACCTACAAGATTGATGTTTTAGAAATTGACAAAAACATCCACCGAATTGCTTTGAACCATTTAGCGAGACGAGAACATACTCGCTTTATGCTTCTAGAAAAATTGATGCGAAAAGGATTTTCGCATCAATCGGTAGAAGCTGTTTTAGATATTTTAATTCAACAAGGATTTTTAAACGAAGAACGTTTTTGCGAAGCTTTTATCCAAAAACGTATAAGACAAGGCTACGGACCAATGCGAATCAGTGCCGAATGCCATGAATATGGTATAAATAATGATATTATTTTTTCTCAACTTCCCAAAGACGAAGAATTTTGGTTAGCTGCTATTCAGAAAATACTGAAAAAAAAGTTTCAACCTAATCCTCCACCAAAAGAACAGTTACGACAAATACGTTACCTTCAATATCGTGGCTTTAAACTTGAACAGATAAAAGCATCACAAAAAATTTATCTTCATCAGATAAAATAAACTTAGCTTGTTTTTAACAAAAAATGGGTAAACATTACTCTTAGGAATACATGATGACTGTCTTACCAAAATTTAATGAAATTAATCCGGACAATGTAGTCAAAGAATTAGATGCGCTGCTTACCAATAATCGATTCGAGTTAGCAAAATTATTAGCTGAAGTTATGCCCCTCGATTGGAGCTTTATTCAAAAGTTAGATGATTTAGATGACCGACTCCAACATTTTTGGTCTCCGATCAATCACCTCTATGCTGTCAAACAAACCCCTGAACTACGATATGTTTACAACGAATGCCTACCCAAACTAAGTGCATATACTTCCGAGTTAAATCAAAATCAGGCTCTCTATCAATCCATTAAAAATTTAGCTAATAGTGATTATCAATTCAATTATGCACAAGAAAAGTGTCTACATAATGAATTACGAGATTTTCATTTAGGTGGTGTCGATCTACCCGAAATTCAACAAAAAAGATATCAAGATATTCAAACACAGTTATCTCAATTATCGAATCAATTTGAAGAAAATTTACTAGATGCTACAGCTGAATGGTCAAAATGTATTAGTAATAAATCCGAGCTAAAAGGAGTTCCTGCTCATGTTATTATAAATGCTGAAAAAGCTGCACAAGAAAAAAATTTAATTGGCTATTTAATTACGCTAGATTACCCCTCCTATTTCCCCATAATAACCTATGCTGATAATCGCGACCTGCGCAAAACCATATATAAAGCTCACATTACACGAGCTTCAGAACTCAGTAATCTAGTCCTTGATAATAGCAAAGTTATGTTCAATATACTTAACCTACGCCATGAGCTGAGCCAAATACTAGGTTTCAAAAATTATGTCCAAAAAAGTTTAGCTTCTAATAAAATGGCAAAAAATCCAGAAGAAGTGCTTAAATTTTTGGAGGGGCTACTCTCGTATACACAACCTAAAGCAAAACAGGAATGGGAAGAACTTTCTAGTTTTGCTCAATCCCAAGATCAAATTGATACACTACAACCCTGGGACATTTTATATTATCGCGAAAAATTACAAGAAAAGAAATTCGGTATTTGTGATGAGACCTTACGCTGTTATTTTCCTGTAGACAAAGTGCTTTCGGGTCTTTTCAAGTTAATAGAACGTTTATTTGGGATGCAAATCAAAGAAATTAAAGGTATTGAGGTTTGGGATCCTCAGGTGCGATTTTTCTCAATTACTGATAGTCAACAACAATTACGAGGACAATTTTACTTAGATCTTTATGCTAGACCTGAAAAACGTGAAGGTGCTTGGATGGATGATTATCAATCCCGACGCTATTTAAGTAATGGTGATATTCAAACGCCTATTGCTTTTTTAACCTGTAACTTCTCTCCTCCTATTGATTTCATGCAAACTCCTTTGTTAACACATGAAGAAGTTTTAACTTTATTTCATGAATTTGGTCATGGTTTACAACATATGTTGACTGTAATTGATTATTCCGCTATTTCAGGTATTAATGGTGTTGCTTGGGATGCCGTAGAATTACCCAGTCAATTTTTAGAATATTTTGTTTGGGAAAAATCGGTTCTAGATCAAATCAGTAGCCATTATAAGACGGGTCAGACTTTACCCGATACATTGATTACAAAAATGCGTAATGCTAAAAATTTTCAGGCAGGCCTACAACTATTAAGACAATTAGAATTATCCTTATTTGATTTTCGTTTGCATATAGAATTTGACCCAACGAAGGGTTATGAACAAATTCAAAACTTACTCGATTCAATACGTAAGCAAATTAATGTAATACCCATAGCTCCATTCAATCGATTTCAGCATGGATTTTCGCATATCTTTGCAGGCGGTTATGCTGCCGGCTATTACAGTTATCTTTGGGCAGAAGTTTTAGCCTGTGATGCGTTTGCTAAGTTCCAAGAAGATGGGATCTTTAATGAAGAAACTGGAAAAGCGTTTTTACATAGTATTTTAGAGCAGGGTGGCGCAATCGATGCCATCGAATTGTTTAAAAAATTTCGGGGCCGGGAACCAAAAATACAAGCTTTTTTAAAAAGCTTAGACTTAAATTATTCACAACATTAAGAGAGTATCTTCAATTGTTTAGGCTGAGACACAAAAGGCAGTTTTGAGTATCAAACGGAGCATACACGCAGTATGTGACTAATCGAACGCAGAAAAAACGGTGACTTTTAGACCAGTATCATGCAATTGAGGCACCTCTTTAGTTACCAATATTTAAACGCCTTGATAAACTTGAACTAAATCTATTGTGAGGATCCCAATGTTGTTTAACTACCAACCATTCTGGGTATCGTTTATACATTTCTCGAAAAGTCTTTGGCTTTAAACGTGCATCTTTTGCTAAATAGATCCTCCCTCCAGCAGAACTAACTATTGAGTCCAAAATATCTAAACAACTAAATAATTTTTCGCTGCGAATAGGAATATCGAGTGCTAAGGTAAATCCTGATAATGGAAATGACAATGGTGCTAAATTTTCCAGTCCAAAACGTTTCAACACAGCCAGATAAATAGGATGCTTATGTTTATGCAAAGTCTCTAAAATATCTTTAATAGCAGAATAAGCAAATTTTTCGGGTATTGCACACTGATATTGAATAAAACCTTTTTTACCGTACAATCGCGGCCAATTTTTTATACGATCCAGCGGAAAAAAATAATCATGGTAAGGGAGCAAAAAAGCTTGATCCTTCTTGGCTAAATGGTAGTAATACCCTTTATTAAATAGTTTGACCCATAGGGGTTGTAAAATAGAATACGATGGAAAGTAGGGACAGTATAATGAAGAGTATTTTGGCGTTGAAAAAACTTGGGTTTCTTGGTCAATAGGAAATTCCAACAAATCTACATGTTTAGCCTTCATAATAACACCATGGAAAAATGATGTATTTAATAAATCCAACCAAGCTACACTATATTCAAACTCATCATCTTGACTTAAGCTCTCCAATATTTGCTTTAGGTTATTTGTAACTTGATGTTGCACCTTCATATAAGCTGTTTCAATTCGTTTTAATTGTAAAGTTACTACTCCAATAATACCTGTTAAACCCATACCACCTATTGTGGCCCAAAATAATTCTGGGATAATTTTAGGTGAACAATTTATTTTTGATCCAGTAGCAGTAATAAGCTGTAAACTAAGTACATGTTGCCCTAAGGAACCAGCATAGCAATGATTTTTTCCATGTACATCCGTAGCAATGCACCCACCTAAGGAAACTTCTGCGGTTCCAGGCATTACAGGTAAAAACCACCCTTGCTTAACAATAAGCGCTAAAATCTTCGCTAAACTAATACCTGATTCAACTGACAATATACCTTTACGCACATCAAACTCGAGAAAACGATCGAGACGGTTTGTTAAAACGATCTCTCCTTGTGCGTTTAAAGCAGCATCACCATAACTACCTCCTGAACCGCGTGCTATTGAAATTAATTGGCCAGGTTTAAGTTCTTTATAACTTTCAGGACGCGTTACAGAATCTGGAGGCTCTATAGGATAGCCATTAAAACTAGATTGACATTTTTTACACCAACTCATAATACTAACCAGCTATAGGGATCAAATGTTCCAAATCAAATCTCGACAACTCTTCATTTAAATATTTTCTTATATCAGTTGCATTATCCATTCCTAAAATTCGTATTAATGTATCTCTGGCTTGATGAAAACTGATTTGCCGAATCACGGATTTTATCCGAGGAATAGAAAAAGAGTTCATGCTTAATGCATCAAATCCCATCGCTAAAAGTAAAGGTATAGCTAAAGGGTCACTGGCCATTTCTCCACAAATGCTAATCGGTTTTTTTGCTTGATGAGCAGCTTCTACAATTTGAACTAATGCTTTTAGAACGGCTGGCTGAAAAGAATCATATAAGTTGGCTACGCGAGGATTATTACGATCTACGGCTAACATATATTGTGTGAGGTCATTGCTTCCTACTGATAAAAACTCAACTCGTTCAGCTAATGCCCGAGCTTGATAAATTGCAGAAGGCACCTCAATCATTATCCCAATTGGAGGCTTACATGCATGAGTGTCTTCACTCACTACTTTTTCATAAGCTTGATCAATCAAACGTAAAGCATGATCAGCCTCAGCAACGCAACTAACCATAGGTAACATAATACGTAAATTATTAAATTCCAAATTAGCTCGTAACATTGCACGTATTTGTATTAAAAATATTTCTGGATGATCCAGTGTTACTCGGATTCCACGCCAACCTAAAAATGGGTTATCTTCTTTAATAGGAAAATAAGGTAGTGCCTTATCTCCTCCAATATCTAACGTACGCATTACCACAGGTCGTGGCGAAAATGCCGCCAATAATTGCCGATATAAACCATATTGTTCATCTTCGGCAGGAAAACAATCGCGAATTAGAAAAGGTACTTCGGTACGATATAGTCCTATACCTTCTGCACCTGCTGTTAAAGAAAGGCTTGCATCCGCCATCAGACCCGTATTGACCCAAAGGGCAATGCTATACCCATCTAAAGTTTGCGCAGGCAATTCTCGCAATGCTTCTAGACTATTCGTAAATTCACTTTGTTGCTGTATCAGTTTAGTAAAATTTTGTATAACCCTTCCAGAGGGGGCAACTATAATACGGCCTTGAGAACCATCTACGATTAAGGTTTGCGCTTCGAGTTGATTTACTGGTAGATTTTCTACTCCTGTGACGGCAGGAATCCCTAAAGAGCGTGCCAAAATAGATAAGTGAGAATGACTAGAACCTTTTACAGAAACTATCCCTGCTAATCGCCCCTCAGGTACCTCTGCTAAAGCAGAAGGGCTGACTTCATCGCCAATTAAAATAGTATTTTCAGGATATAAAGGGGGAGTAAATTGGTTGTTTTGTAAATGCATTAAGATTCGGCGACCTAGATCTCTTAAATCCGCCGCTCTTTCTCTTAAGTAATCATCCTCAACTTTCTCAAATTGTTGCACATGCGTACTAATAACCGACTGCAAAGCTGCCTGAGCCCATTGATGAGAAGTTTTAATGGCTGTTATAACTTCTTTTTCCAAACTGGCTTTATTTAAAATCGCTAAATATACATCGAATAATGCTTGCTCTTCTTCTGGCAACACAGACATCATATGCTTTTTTAAACGATGAATATCATCCCGCGTTGATTTAAAAGCTTTCTTTAACTGAGTTATCTCTGCTAATAAATCATCTGCTCTTTTATAGGGGACTGCTTCTAAATCAGCAAAAGGATAAGCGACAACAACTTGTCCTATGGCAATACCTGGTGCACTAGCAATTCCTTGAAAACTGATATCTTGTTGTAATTGTTTTTTATTTTCCTTAAATAAAGAAAAAATTTCTCCTGTCGCTTCAGCATGAGCTAATACGCCACCTAATTGAGCAGCCATAGTGACCAAAAAAGCTTCTTCTGCTTCATCAAAACAACGCTGCTCTTCTTGTTGAACTACCAATACACCTAATAAGGCGCGATTATGAATAATAGGTACGCCCAGAAAAGCTTTGTAACGCTCTTCACCTATATCAGCGATATATAAAAAATCCGGATGTTCGGGTGCATTTTCTATATTAATTAATTCACCATTACTTCCAACTAAACCAACTAAACCTTGATCGAAGCCAAAACGTACTTTTCCAACACACCTTGGATTAAGACCATCAGTTGCAAGTAAAACATAATTTTTTTCGCTATTCAGCAGAAAAACAGTGCAAGATTGAGTATTCAAAGCTTCACGGATCCGTCTTACTAATGTTCGTAAAGCTTCTTTAAAACTTTGCGCTGCACTGATCTCTTGAACAATACGACGAAGTATCTTCAACATAGCAAACACCTAACTTATTAATATTTGGGCATAATTAAATTATGGTTTAAAATATTACATCTGCCAATCTAAACCCTAACATGCTCAAATAAGTGTATATTTGATTATTCGACTTTTTCTACCCACGTTAAGTTGCTGCATAATTTACTAACCCGCCTTTGTTGCATAATTTCAGAGGGAAGTAATGTTGCTAATTCTTCTAACGCACGCCGATAAACATGTCTTTTAAATGTGATAACTTGCCTGATAGGGTACCAATATGGGGCCCAACGCCAACGATCAAACTCAGGCGAACGAGTAACATCAAAACGAATTTTTTCCGGCTTTCCCCTTAAGCAAAGCAAAAACCATTTTTGTTTTTGGCCAATGCATAATGGTTGCATATGCAAACGTCGTAAGTGATGGGGTAACCAATAATATAACCAATTTTTTGTTCCACCTAGCAGCTCAACATCTGTATCTTCTAATCCTAACTCCTCATAAAGCTCTCTAAATAGAGCCTGCTCTGGTGTTTCATTAACTTGAAGACCGCCTTGAGGGAATTGCCAAGCATGTTGACCAATGCGTCTAGCCCAAAGGACTTGCCCAGCAGAATTAGCAACAATAATACCAACTCCTATACGAAAACCTTCCTCGTCAATCACACAATACTCTCCACATAAATTAGGCTTACATTGTTTCATAAAAGTACTAGGGGGTAAACCATCTTAGAACTTCTATGTTTAATTTATTTTTTAACGCGTCGTGGGATAACTAATCTCTGAAAAAAATCGAACATTATAGAGACTCCTGCATATCAAAATGAATATAAATATCTTCATATACCTTCATTTCGTGATGGAAGTTTTCATGAAAAGAAACACAATGCCTATCTGAATAGCATGAACCTGCTTGGCTAATGCCAGTCATGTGAAAAGATAGTTGGCCAAAATTGAAATGTTTCTCAGTTTCAAATAGATGCAGGATATATGATCATTCTGAAGACGCGTTCTCATGACAGAATAAAAAATAATGCTGCTAAAAATCCTAAAGCTAATTTTTATTAACTAACGGATAGACTCATAACCATTAATTAATCCACCTTTAGAAAAAACAATTTGCCATAATTGAAGATCACGTGCTCTAAATGCACCGGCACAGGCTAATAAGTAATATTTCCACATTCGATAAAAAGAAGCATAATCATAATCTTTTTTTAAAAAAATCCAAGATTTATTAAAATTTTCGAACCAAGCCATTAGTGTTCTATCATAATAAGCCCCAAAATTATGCCAATCTTCCATAATAAAAAGACCTTCACTGGCTTTTCCAATTTGACGAATAGAAGGTAAAATTCCATTAGGAAATATATATTTATGTATCCATGGATTGGGGTGGTATTTTGATGTATTACTGCCTATCGTATGTAATAAAAATAATCCGGAATTTTTTAGACAACGATGTGCGATTTTCATGTAGGCTTTATGATTTTTTGGCCCTACATGCTCAAACATACCTATCGAACAAATACGATCGAATACTCCATTAATATCTCTATAATCTTTAAAGAGAATTTCTACAGGCCAGCCTTCACAAATCTTTTTAGCATAATGATATTGTTCCTTAGACACTGTCAATCCCAGTACTGAAACTCCATAATTTTCTGCTGCATATCGAGCAAAACTCCCCCAACCACATCCGATATCTAATATCTTCATCCCTGATTTTAGTTTTAATTTTTCACATACTAACGCTAATTTGGCTTGCTGCGCTTCATCTAAAATCTTACTTTTTTTCCAATAAGCACAACTATACGTCAGATCTTTATCCAACATCGCTTGATATAATGAATTTCCTTTGTCATAATGATGTTCTCCTACTTCAAATGCACGAGATTTTGCTTGTAAATTAAAGCAACTCATCATAAGCATGCGAAGCTTTTCTTTAAGGAAATAATACAAAAAATATTTATTTTTTTTTATATTTTCGGGTAATTCTGTATGTAATAAATAAAAAAAGAATTCATCGAGACTTTCGCAATCCCACCATCCTTCCACATACGATTCACCTAAAGCTAAAACAGGATTTTTTAACAGTCTCAAATAAAGCTTTTCATTATGAACCTGAATGTCTCTAGGATTTTTTCCATTAATCTCTATGTGTGCTTGAGTTAACAACTTCTGGATTAATTTTTTAGCATAAGTTAATTTCATTTAAAATTTCCTTATAAAAATAATCAAATCTGAATCTTGTACCCCTTACAACCAATAACAAGTTACGTTATAGTGATCTGTGGGTTAATTAATATTGATTTTGATCTTCAAATTATGCCGAATTCTTCTTTAATTAAGAATCTTCTATCTAGCCGTGCCTATAACCATCCAACTCTGCAACTTGGGCTTATTGAAACGCACGTTTCCTGGGTCATATTAACTGGAAAATATGCTTATAAAATAAAAAAGCCTGTTGATTTTGGTTTTTTGGATTTTTCAACTTTGAAAAAACGCAAATATTTCTGCGAAGAAGAATTACGTTTAGGGCAATTATTTGCACCTGAAATTTATCTTGCTGTAGTGCCCATTACAGGAACCATTGAACAGCCTGAAATTAATGGCGACACAGGACCTATTTTAGAGTACGCCATCAAGATGTGCGAGTTTTCTCAAGATAATTTACTTAGCACATTGCTTAAACAAGGAAAATTAAATGCATCGCTTATTGGCCAACTAGGACAGCTAATCGCAGAATTCCACAAAAAAACACCGATTGCGCCTAAAAATTCTCGATTCGGTCTTCCTCATGAGGTTCATGCCCCTACTCAGCAAAATTTTGAACAAATAATTCCGTTACTTAGTAATTCTAACGATATAGCTCAAATAGAGAAATTAGAGAGATGGGCTAACGAACAATTTACTATGCATCAAAAACTATTCGATAAACGTAAAGAGCAAGGTTTTATTCGTGACTGCCATGGAGATTTACATTTAGCAAATATTATTCTTTATCATGATAAACTTGTTCTTTTTGATCGATTAGAATTCAATGAAGACTTGCGATGGACCGATGTCATTGCTGATCTTGCTTTTTTAGCGATGGATCTAGCGGGGAAAAAGCAACCTAAGCTAGCTAATCAGTTAATTAATACTTATTTACAGTTTACTGGGGATTACGAAGGACTTAATTTATTAGCTTATTATCTTTCTTATCGCGCAGTGGTTCGCGCCAAAATAGCTTTATTTCGCTTAAACCAGAAAGATTTAAATGATAAAGAAACATTAGATATTCGTAATGATTATTACAACTTCATTAATTTAGCAGAATTTTATACTCTCTCTAAAAAACCAAATTTAATCATTATGCATGGGCTTGCTGGATCGGGAAAATCAACTATAGCAAAAAAAATTGCCATTGAATGCGGTGCCATCCAAATAAGTTCCGATATCATTCGTAAACAATTATTTAGCATACCTTTATTTGAAAATTCCAACTCCACACCCTACGGAGGAATTTATACTCCTCAATCAACAGAGAAAACTTATAATAAACTTCTGAATTTAGCAAAAATTTCTATTAAAGCAGGGTTTACTGTAATAATTGACGCTACATTTCTTCTTCATAGTCAACGATTAATGTTCTATAATTTAGCTAAGTTTTTAAAAATACCGTTCTATATACTTCATTGCCAAACCAATGATCTTAAAATAATTCAACGAATTAAAAAGCGCAACGTTCGAAATAATAATAAAATTTCTGAAGCCAACTCGACTATTTTGGAACATCAAAAAAAATTAGTGGAGCCTTTATTACATTCTGAACAACAATATACCTTGGTTATCGATGATAAATTATGCACTTTTAAAATCGCTTTAGACACTATTTGTTCTCAAAATAATTAATTATTCAACGTTATAATAAGCAATTAGTTTAAAATAGTAATTTAACAAAGAGGAATATATTACATGTTTGATACAAAATTTATTGATGATACCGTAAAACGACTTAGCGAAAGTCTGCCACCTGGATTAAATAAATTTAGAAAAGATTTGGAAAAAAATTTTCGGGTTATCTTGCAAAGTATGCTTGCAAAACTTGATTTAGTAACAAGAGAAGAATTTGATGTACAAAAAAAAGTTTTAACAAAAACACGAGCTAAAATAAATACTCTAGAAAAGCAAATCGCACATTTAGAAAACCATTTAGGTAAAGAAAAAAACAAAAAAAATGTAAAAAAAAAGAATTTATAGTATAGATTCTGACCGACAAATTAAAATAATAAATACAGAAGGAGCTGATTATGTCGATAGCTATTGTACAAACTCGTGCAAATGCTGGTATTGAAGCGTTTCCTGTTACTGTTGAAACTCATATATCAAATGGTTTGCCTAGCTTATCTATTGTTGGGCTTCCTGAAACGACAGTAAAAGGAACTCGGGATCGGGTACGTAGCGCTATAATTAATGCGCAATTTCAATTTCCTGTTCGGCGAATAACTATCAATCTCGCTCCGGCTGATCTTCCCAAACATGGCGGCAGATTTGATTTACCCATTGCATTAAGTATTTTGGCCGCTTCTAATCAGATTCCTAGCAGTATGCTCGAGCAGTATGAATTTATCGGTGAGCTAGGACTTTCCGGTGAACTTCGACCCGTATCTGGCATTTTACCTTTTTCCTTAGCAGCACAAAAAGCTAACCATATTATTGTATTACCCTTCGAAAATGCTCAAGAAGCCAGCTTCAATAAAAAAACCAACATTTTACCTGCTAAAAATATTTTACAAATTTGTTCACATTTACATGGACGAGAACCCTTAGCACATTACCATGCAGAATTTCCTAAGCTTAAACATCGTGAATTACCTGATCTATCTGAAGTGTATGGCCAGGCGCATGCAAAGCGAGCTTTAGAAATTTGCGCTGCAGGAAAACATAATTTATTAATGATCGGTCCTCCGGGTATTGGAAAAACGATGCTTGCTTCTCGTTTGATAAACTTATTACCTTTACTCAATGATGATGACGCTCTTGAGCTTGCTGCTATACATTCTATCAGAGGCCAATCCCTGGAATTAAACACTTGGAGATTTCCGCCCTTTCGTAGACCACATCACACCGCTTCAAGCATTGCACTGGTTGGAGGCGGTAATCCTCCTCAACCAGGAGAGATATCATTAGCCCATCATGGCGTTTTATTCTTGGATGAATTACCCGAATTTGATCGCCGAGTCTTAGAAGCGTTGCGGGAACCTTTAGAATCAGGGAATATAACTATCTCACGCGCAGCTAAACAAACTGAATTTCCAGCTAATTTCCAGTTAGTTGCCGCTATGAACCCTTGTCCGTGTGGACATTTTGGTAGTCAGATAAATCAATGTATATGTATGCCACAACAAATTCAACGGTATCGCAAAAAATTATCTGCACCTTTTTTGGATCGTATAGATATTTGCATTGAGCTAAATACCTTACCAAAAACTTATCTTTTTCAACAAAGCAAGGAAGAAAATAGTAAGACAGTTCGAGATCGAGTTAAGAAAGCTCAAACTTTACAACTGAAAAAATTTGGAAAACTTAATCATAAGTTATCCGGAAAAAACTTAGAAAGTTCATGCATGTTATCAAATAAAAATCAAAAAATTTTACAAAATTCCTTAGAAAAATTTCAACTTTCAACACGTGCTTATCATCGAATTTTGCGTATAGCACGTACCATCGCAGATTTAACAGAAAGTGAAAAAATCGAAACTTCGCACTTAATGGAAGCTTTAAGTTATAGACTTATTAAAAAATAATTAAATAGAATTAGAATTTTAAAACTGATCAAATTACCTATTACTTTTATTATAAATTTTAATAACTATTATGGAAAGTTAACAAAAAAAGCTATAGAATAAAGTTTTTAAAATGGATTTAATTCAAAATGGATATTTTCTCTATCTGTACAGCTGCTGCTTGGGATATAGAATTTAAACAACATGAACAAAAAACTGCAATTTCTGATCTTGAGTCTGGAAAAATTATTTTTTGCCCGCAGCTTTCATTTAATATCGATCCATCAGAGCGGATGTTATTTATTCCTTATTTAATAAACAAAAAAACAAAAAATATTAGTTTTAATTTAAAAAAAAATCATTTAAAAGGTATTAAAGCGGATCAAAAACACCAAGTGTGTTTAAAATCAATGTTAGCGCGTTTTTCCGAACGAGCTAACTGTTTCATGGGCTCATTATTTTCACAATATACCAATTCACTTACCATGGGTCGCACAAGTTACCGTCCAGTACAAATAAGAAATCGTAAAACTTCCCCACGAAAAGATGATCGCCGATTACATGTTGACGCCTTTGCTGCAAATCCTAATCAAGGACATCGGATTGTTCGTTTATTTTGTAATATCAATCCTTATGGTGAACATCGAGTTTGGCGTATAGGAGAAAGCTTTGAAGAAGTAGCTCAGCGTTTTTTACCAAAAATTAATAAACCAATCCCTGGTAGTGCTAAATTTTTACATTGGTTAGGGATCACTAAAAGCATCCGTACTCATTATGATCATATTATGCTAAAAATTCATGACAATATGAAACTCGACATAGATTATCAAAAACAAGTAAAATATAAAGAAATCAGTTTTCCTCCGGGTACTAGTTGGATAGTTTCTACTGATCAAGTGTCACATGCGGCTATTTCAGGGCAATATTTGCTTGAACAAACCTTTTATTTACCCCCTACAGCTATGGCGAATCCCAAATCAGCCCCGCTTCATATTTTGGAGAAATTATCAGGCCACTGCTTAATTTAATAATAAACAATCAACAATAAAAATGATAAAATTATTAGGTTTTTAGATAAATCATAAAAAAATATCACATTATTGAGATTTTCAATTTTGTTAAAATCCATTTTAAATTTATTAGCAGATGGTAAATTCCATTCAGACAAAGAAATTGGTAAGTTTCTAGGCGTTCCTTACAAGATGGTTCCTTTAGTATTAAAACAAATATTAGATCCATCAATAAATTTAGAGGTTGTGAACCACAAAAGTTATCGTATCTCAGGTGGTTTAGAGTTACTCAATGCTTCCTGGATAAATAAAGAATTAGGTGAAACACAGCCGTTACTTTCCCAACTAGAAGTATTAACACTTATTGATTCAACCAATAATTATCTGCTAAATAAAACAGAATATATTGGTAGTTACGCAGTTTTTGCAGAACAACAAACGAATGGTCGGGGGCAATTTAAACGTACCTGGTATTCAAACTTTGGAAAAAATATAGCTTTATCTCTTTTATGGCAAATCTCCAACCCGCTTAATAAATTAGGAGGCCTAACTTTAGCGGTAGGTATCGCTGTTGTTAAGGCTCTTGAACAATACGGATTAAAAAGAATAAGGCTCAAATGGCCTAATGACATTGTTTATGAAGGAAAAAAATTGGCGGGGATTTTAATCGAATCGCGATCTGTTGAGCAAAAAATTCAAAAATTGGTTATAGGTATTGGTTTAAACCTTTATAATCCATCTACTCATTACCTTATTAAAGACCAAGCTATTACAAGCATTTTTTCTCTCCAAAACTTGCCACCTCGACGTAATCAACTAGCTGGTCTCATTTTAAAAAATTTACTTCAAACACTTGTTGAATTCGAAGCTAAAGGCTTAAGTTATTTTTTACAAGATTGGCAGAGACTTGATAACTTAATGGGTAAATTAATCACAATCCAAAATCAAGCCGATATCATAGAAGGAATAGCTAAGGGAATAAATACAGAAGGTCAACTTTGTGTACTCATTCAAAATAAACTGCATTATTTTAATAGCGGGGAAATTAGAGTAAAGTTAAAATCTGACAATTTGTGTGATTCACAAAAATAACATCATATTAAAATTGTTATGATTAATTTTCTATGAATCCGACCGACGCTGATATAATTTTACTTAAAAGCCTAACTTAATTGGAAAATACTTTTCATATCGAGCATTTTAGCATCATCATCATTTGATTGTTGGTCAAATATCCTTTCTGCTGTTATCTGTTATGAAAACATAAAAAAATTAATCGGGTAAAATATACGAGCGTGATACATTAACATTAAAAAATATCAAACAGTAAATTGCTAATTTATTTTAAATTGACTACAATTTGGCTCTTCTATAAATGCTGGAATAGCTCAGTTGGTAGAGCAACTGATTTGTAATCAGTAGGTCCCGGGTTCGAATCCTGGTTCCAGCACCAGAAAGTTCAATTCAAATTACTTATGTTATAATTATCTGAAATGACAATATGTTATCTATTATAAATATATCTGCTTATCGGTTTGTTCAACTATCTGACAATATTTTACCTAAATTACAAATATCACTTAAATTAAAAGCGAAAGAATTAGGCTTGAAAGGAACCATATTGTTAAGTGTTGAGGGAATTAATTTATTTATATCCGGTGAAAGTGATTCTATTCGCTCTTTTGAAAATTTTCTAACTACTTTTTCATATTTCCAAAATTTAGAATTTAGAAAAAGTTTTTCTAATTTTCAACCTTTTAAAAAAATGTTAGTCAAGCTGAAAAAAGAAATTATATCTTTTGGTCTTCATAGCATTAACCCCGAAAAATTTACTGCTCCTTATATTACTCCTGAAATGCTTAATGTTTGGCTAGAAAATAAACCCGAGTTAGTGCTTTTGGACACCCGAAATACTTTTGAAATTGAACACGGTAGTTTTAAAAATTCTTTAAATTTAGAACTTAAACGGTTTAGAGATTTTCCTAATGCAGTAAAAAAATTGCCTGAAAAATTTAAACACTTACCAATTGTAACTTTTTGTACCGGGGGAATTCGTTGCGAAAAAGCAGCAGCGTACCTTTTAGAAAATGGATATAAAAAAGTTTATCAGTTAGAGGGCGGAATATTAAATTACTTTGAAAAATGTGGCGAAAACCACTTTAAAGGAACTTGCTTTGTATTCGATGAGAGAGAAAGTTTAAGCGCTAACCTAGAAAATTATAACCCGCACTATACTTGATCACGATTTTAATTTATTTAGACCTAAGTTCAGTCAAAATTATCTTGCTTTTATGAAGAATGTTAGGTATTTTTTGCTTGCTTTCACTAACAACATTCATTTTTATGAAATATTTTGCCTTTCCTCTTCTATTTCTTATCCCTTTTTTGCTAACAGCATGCGGTCCTCCTCGTGTATTTGGCTTACCTCAAGAACAATGGGCACAGCTAAACCAACAACAACGTAGCCAGGTAATTGAAGGTTATAACCAACGTAAACAAACTGAAGCGCAAGTAGCTCCGATTTACGCTGTAGCTAACGCTCTTTCAACTAAGAACAATTAAAACCAACCTGTAAAGGGACTGCCCACTAAAATAGGTTTTTTTACACAAATTTAGCTTGCCTTTTACCCAAGATTTATATATTTTTCGACCACTTGTTTAACTATTAAGCATAAAGGTAAATTGTATGAAAAAAGTGACTTATCCAGTCTTACTTATTCTTCCCTTCTTATTGGCCGCCTGCGGACCGCCTATGATTTTTGGGATACCTCAAGAACAGTGGAATCAATTAAACCAACAGCAACGTAACCAGGTAATTGAAGGCTATAACCAGCGAACTAAGGCGGAAGCGCAAGTAGCGCCCATATATGCCATTGCGGATGCATTAAAAGCCAAGAAAAATTCAGCTGCTACGCCTAACAAACCTTTTGACTCTTTCCCCGATCACAATCCAATGATGGATCCTGATCCTGAAATCGACAATGCTTTTCAACCCCCCTCCTTTCATTCAGCTAGTTTACCAGGCTTTTAGGGTCTAGCTTCAAGTGATGTTTCACGTGAAACATCACTAATTGCTTGATACAAGCTTTAATCCAAGTATCGAAACAATTAATAAAGTTAAAAAAAGCACTCTTGTTAACGATAACGGGTCTTTAAAAAAGAATATTCCTATCAAAGCCGTGCCAAAAGCACCTATCCCTGTCCATACCGCGTAGGCAGTCCCTAGTGGTATTTGCGCAATTGCTTTATTTAAAAGAAATAAGCTCAAAGTTGCAAAAAATAAAAAACCTAATGTATATTTTATCTGGGTAAACCCCTCTGATAACTTCATACAGGTTGTAAAACCTACTTCAAATAAACCTGCTACTACTAAAATTAACCAGGGATTCATACTATTTCCTCATTATTGAATATTAATTATTAAATTAAATTTTTTTCTGTAATTTTTCCTTGTTTAACTTGAAATATTTTCCTTAGCACGCTGGTTTCCAGCCCTTTTATCAATGTTTCTTCTATGGCAGTAATAAAAACTTGCGATTTTAGACTTTGGAGTAAATGCATAAGTATATTTTGTTTACTCGAATCAAGTTCTGCAAATAAATCATCAAATAAGTAAATACATGACTTAGTTGTTATTTTTTTTAATAATATGCCTTGCGCCAACTGTAATGCACAGGTTAATAATTTTTGCTCGCCTCTTGACAACACTTCATGAACAGGATTTCCATTTAACTTTATTAATAAATCCGCTCTATGTGGGCCAAAGTGTGTATAAGCCAGCTTATAATCTCGATCTATCGAACTAGCTAAAATTGAACTTAAACTAAAGTTTTTATCCCAACCCTGATAAAAATCTATATTCAAACCTTGTAATGTAAGCAATTTATTTAGTAATTCAGTGATTAAAGGCGTTAATTGTTGTATGTATTTATCTCGCATTAGAGTCAGTTCATTAGCGGCCTCTATTAATTCTGTGTCCCATATCTTAATTTGATTCCTTGGAATTTGCTGCTGTAAACCTGCATTACGTTGCTTTAATATCTGCTGGAATCGTTGCCATACCTGAAAAAATTGTGGTTCCACGTGAAACACGCCCCAATCGATAAACTGTCTACGCGCCCGAGGGCCGCCACTTAATAATTGATAACTGTTGGGATTAATAAGTTGTAATGGTAATAATTTAGCCAATTCACTAACAGAATTTATATTATTACCAATTTTTATCTTTGTTTTTCCTTGACGTATTTTTTCTAGGCCTACAGTTGTGGAGCATTGACCTAAAATGACTGAAAATAAATTAAAGCTTTTTGCTTGATATTGAATAGCTCGACTTGCCAAATTACTACGAAATGAGCGGCCTAAACTTAAAAAATAAATAGCTTCAAGTAAACTAGACTTGCCACTACCATTCGGTCCATAAATGAAATTAAAACAAGGAGAAAACTCAAGATCTAATTCAGCAAGATTTCGAAAACAATTTGCTTTCAAACGAACCAATTGCATAAGACATTACAAACGCATAGGCATAATAACGTATACACTAGCATCCTTTTCTTTAGTCTCAAGCCTTACACTCGCATCTGTAGATGTTAATGTAATTTTAACCAATCCAGGTGGTAAACTATTTAATACATCCATAAGATAGCTAATATTAAAGGCTATGCTTATATCCTCTCCTCGATAAGACACGTCGAGATGATCCTCAGCTTCCTCTTGTTCGAGATTATTAGCAAAAATGCGTAATAGATCATTTTTTAACTCTAAACAAACACTTTTATGTTTATCATTCGACAAAACACCCACGCGTGAGAGAGAAGCTTTGAACAAATCTCGATCAATTTCTAGAATTTTATCCCCGCTTTGTGGGATAACCCTATCATAATCAGGAAATGTGCCATCGATTAATTTAGATGTAAATGTATAATCCTGCATATGGACCTTTAACTGATTCTTAGTTAAAAAAATAGTTAAGCTATCGTTTTCTTCATCACTTAATAAACGCGAAAGCTCATAAATAGCTTTTCTAGGAACTATAATTTGACTACTATCTACCATTATATTTGCTTCTTTTACATTCAGCGCTAAACGATGGCCATCCGTTGCAACAGCTCGTAAGCTTCCCTGACCTAGTTCCCACAGCATTCCATTTAAATAGTAACGTACATCTTGTTGGGCCATAGCAAAATTAGTCGATTCTATCAAAGAACGTAAACCTTTTTGGGATAAGACAAACTCTAACTGTTCAGGGTTATTATCTATAGCTTCACTCATTGGGAAATCTGTTGCTGGTAAAGTAGATAAATTAAATCGACTACGGCCGCATTGAAGATATAGTTTATCGCCTTTTTGTTGAAATTTTAGTTCGCTATCTTCAGGTAGACTTCGACAAATATCCATTAGTTTTCTAGCCGGCGCGGTAGTCGTTCCAGATTCTCCTGATTTTTCTAAAATAACACGACCTGTTAATTCTACTTCCATATCTGTGCCCAGTAAGGATAAATTTTTATCATTCAATTGAATTAAAAGATTGGACAATATAGGCAAAGTTTGGCGCCGCTCAATCACAGCTGTTACCAATTGTAAAGGTTTCAATAAAGTTTCACGATTAATTGTAAATTGCATTTTTCTTCCTCAACTCGATAAAGTACGCAATAAATTTATAAAATCTTCCGCAATTCCGGTATTTGTTTTTTTTAATTCTTGTATTTTTCGGAATGCATGCAATACCGTTGTATGATCACGTCCACCAAAAGCGCGACCAAGTTCAGGTAAACTATGATTTGTTAATTCTTTTGCAAGTGCCATAGCAATTTGTCGTGCCCGTGCCAAAGAAGAAGTACGACGTTTAGAAAGTAAATCAGAAACTTTAATTTTATAATATTCAGCAACAGTTTTAATAATATTATCTACTGTTACTAATTTATCTTGCAAAGCAAGTACATCTTTTATAGCTTCGCGTACTAACTCAAGCGTGATCTGTAATCCTGTAAATTGTGCATAAGCGACTACCCGTTTTAATACACCTTCAAGCTCTCTTACATTGGAATGAATTCGTTTCGCAATAAAAAAAGCAACTTCCTGTGGTAAACTTATTTTGGTTTGTTCTGCTTTACTAATTAAAATAGCTACTCGAGTTTCAAGATCAGGAGGTTCAATAGCAACTGTAAGACCCCAACCTAAACGTGATTTTAATCGCTCCTCTACTCCTGACATTTCTTTAGGGTATCGATCACAGGTTAATACGATTTGTTGCTGACTTTCTAATAAAGTATTAAATGTATGAAAAAATTCCTCTTGTGAACGATCTTTACCTGCAAAAAATTGAATATCATCAATTAATAACGCATCTAACGAGCGATAATAAGTTTTAAAATCATTAATTGTATTGGTTTGCAACGCTCTAATCATATCGGCAACAAAACGTTCAGAATGTAAATATAACACTTTGGCATGTGGATTTTTTAGTAAAATAGCATTACCAATTGCATGCATTAAATGCGTCTTACCTAATCCCACTCCACCATAAAGCAATAAAGGGTTGTATGCACCTCCAGGATTTTCTGAGACCTGTACTGAAGCAGCACGCGCTAGTTGATTGGATTTACCTTCGACAAAATTAATAAATGTAAAATTAGAATTTATGTGTGTTGATGAAACTTTAACAACCTTTGATTTCCCTTTAAGATCTTGAGTATTTCTTAATATTGGAGAGATTTGAGATGTCTGATTATTACGACTACCGACTCTCAATATAACTTCTGGAGGTGCTTCATCTAATTGAGTCAAAATCTGATTGATATGAACCAAAAACCTCTCATTCACACAATGTAATACAAATTGGTTGGGTGCCCATAGAACAAGCTGGTCTTCTTTTTGTTCTGCCTGCAACGGTCGTATCCAAGTATTAAAATCTTGGAGCGATATATGATCTTGTAATCGATCTAAACATTTTTGCCAAACGAACGTTGCTAAAGCGGTTGCCACAATAATTCCTCTATCACATAAAATAAAAGGTTTAACCGACCTAAGTTCATATCATAATTCTTATAGCTTATCTAGCCTAAGCTCATGAAAAAAAGATAGTTAGGATTTACTTGTGACTTTTATATGCATAGAAATATAGAATTTTTGTTAAAAATTACTATGTATTGTAAAAAATATTTCTTATTTGAAAAGAAAATACAACCTATCAGATTACAAAAATTGCCAGTTATATAAACAATGAAATTCCTACAATCTTACCACTCTCTTATTCATGCAACTTTTTGTACAAATTTAAATTTAAAATCTGTTAATAATTACTAACTAGCCTGTGTGTACACATGTTAAAAAAAAATAATAATTGTCTTGTCGTAAAATCCCCATCAAGTCACTCACATTTATTCCCAACTTATCCTTTTCTAATTTTGTAGTTAACTCTATGAAAAATCTAATAAAAATATAGTTAATAACAGAAATTGCCTTGCTTTATCATCACATCTATCTATTTAAAATAATTTATTATAATAATAGGGTTGTAAATACCGTAAGAAAGAATATGAGACGTTTCTGTTGAGTAAGATGTAATAGATAATTTTTATATCTTAATAGATATATATAGGTCTTATATATAGATTTAATCTGGAAATTAAAATATCATCTAGGGCTTTTTATACCTGTCATGGTAAATGAATGTAAAAATTCAATTAAGGGAATGTTCTTTATGTCTAAATAGTTTTAGAGCAGGCCTTAGCCTGAATGAATTGACAATCTAAATAGGGTCACCTAAGATACGTCTTTTTTACAAAGCAAAAGACCCTTTAGCAGTAGTTATAATTATGAAAAGAACATACCAACCCAGTAACCTTAAACGTAAAAGAACGCACGGATTTAGAGCTCGAATGGCTACCAAAAAAGGGCGTTTAATCCTTAAACGACGTCGTGCAAAGGGCCGATTACGCTTGACTGCCTAATTTTAGGTTATTTCTTCATTTGATAAAGGCTAACCAAGGTTTCGTTAAGTTATTACGGCTACAACGAGCAGAAGATTTTCAACAGGCTTTTCGATTAGGGAATAAACAGAGGCAAGGTGGATTAGTTATTTATACTAGGCTAAATGGCTTAGGGTTCGCTAGGTTAGGTTTAGCTATTGCAAAAAAGGTAATTCCAAGTGCATCAGCGAGAAATCGGCTAAAACGCCTCATCCGCGAGAGTTTTCGACTTAATCAGAGTAGGTTACCTGAAGTAGATATTGTAATAGTGGTCACAAATCGGTCTTTATATAATAATCAAGTTTTGTTGTGTGATTTAGATAAACAATGGTCAAGGTTAGAAGTTTACTACAAAAGAGCCTGATCTTTTTATTGCAGGTTTACCGTTATCTTATTAGCCCTTTAATAGGGCACAACTGTCGCTTTTATCCAAGCTGCTCAAATTATGCTCAGCTAGCAATAAGACAATATGGTTCCTGTCAGGGATCGTATATGGCTGTACGTCGAATATTAGGTTGTCATCCTTGGCATGCCGGTGGATATGATCCTGTCCCACCACCGCCCGTTTCGAAACTACCAACTAAAAAGAGTTAACTTATATGGAACTGGCTCGAGTTTTTCTATTAGGCGCTTTGTTTCTTGTAGCATTTATGTTATGGAATGCATGGCAAAATGAATATCCGCCTAACAGTCAAGAAATAGGATCTGCCAATCTTATAAAAAAGCAATTGATTAATAATAAAGAAATAAAATTATCGACGCTGACTGAAAAAACAACTGTTCCAATTAAAAACACCCAACAACGGCGTTTTATACATATAAAAACTGATGTACTTGATATTTGGATAGATACCTTAGGAGGAAATATTGTCAAAGCTAACCTTCTGAAGTACCCACAGCATCCTAGTCAAATCAGTTCTTTTCCATTTCAACTACTGAGTTCTGATGCAGCGAATTATTATGTGGCTCAAAGCGGATTAGTGTTATCTGATAAAAAACAGGTATTTCAATACCAGAGCCTTAAAGATAATTATAGTTTAGACCCAGGGCAATCTGAGCTTAAACTTAATTTAATCTGTAATACTTGTGGAAAAGCACAGGTTCAAAAACAATTTACATTCAAAAGAAATGACTATTTAATTCCAGTAAGTTACGAAATATCAAATCATTCATCTTCTATTTGGGAAGGACGTCTTTACGTCCAATTTCAACAAAAGAAAGTCGCTCAAGAACATAGTTTATTCAATATTAGCTCATATACGGGCGGGGCGATTTCTACTCAAGACAAACCTTATCAAAAGATCAGTTTCGATAAAATGGGACAAGGAAATATCTCCTTAGCTACTCAAGATGGTTGGGTAGCTATGTTACAACATTATTTTTTAAGCGCATGGGTACCTCCAGTTGGACAAAAGTTCCATTTCTACAGTTATGCAAAGGGCGATATTTACACTTTGGGTATGGTAGGTGTGCCCTTTCAGGTTCAGCCAGGTATGAAATTTGTTAGTCAGAGCAAACTTTATTTAGGTCCAGAAATTATGGATCGTTTAAAAGCTGTTGCCCCTCACTTGGATTTGACTGTTGATTATGGAATTTTATGGTTCATTTCAATGGCGCTTTTTTGGTTACTAAAACATATCCATCAATATGTTGGAAACTGGGGATGGTCGATAGTTATAGTAACAATATTAATCAAATTAGCTTTTTATCATTTGTCGGCTAAAAGTTACCGCTCCATGGCCGGCATGCGTAATTTACAACCGCGTTTACAGGCCTTAAGAGAGCGTTACAGCGATGATAAGCAAAAATTAACTCAAGCTACTATGGAGCTTTATAAAGCCGAGAAAGTGAATCCTTTGGGGGGTTGTTTGCCAATATTGGTGCAGATCCCTGTATTTATTGCGCTTTATTGGATGCTTTTAGAGAGCGTTGAGTTGCGACAAGCGCCATTCATACTTTGGATTCATGATTTATCCACCAAAGATCCTTATTATATATTACCCATTTTAATGGGTATTACTATGTTTGTTCAGCAACGCCTTAATCCGCCGCCGCCAGACCCAACACAGGCAAAAGTGATGCAGTTTTTACCTATTTTCTTTACTGCTTTATTTTTGAATTTTCCTTCCGGGTTAGTATTGTATTGGGTTGTGAATAATACACTCTCAATTTTACAACAATGGTTTATTATGCGTCGAGTGAGCATTGATTTATCAAACAAAAAACGATGAACTATGGTTAGAAGTGAGTGAATAATTTTGAAACAACTTTAAGTGACAACGAAACTATTGTAGCTCTTGCTACCCCTCATGGTAGAGGGGGGGTAGCCGTCATTCGTGTTTCAGGTTCCAATATTCAACATATCGCTATTCAACTTCTGGGTCGAGTACCTAAAAAGAGATATGCGGAGTATCTTTCATTTTTATCAGAAGATGGGAGCGTTATTGACCAAGGTCTTGCTTTACATTTTCCTGCCCCGCATTCCTTTACTGGCGAAGATGTTCTTGAGCTACAAGGTCATGGAGGGCCGGTTATTGTAAATTGCCTTTTGAAGCGTGTAATGCAGTTAGGGGCGCGATTGGCTAGACCAGGGGAATTCACCGAGCGGGCATTTTTAAACTCAAAACTCGACCTTGTGCAAGCAGAGGCTATTTCAGATTTAATTGATGCAGAGTCCGAGCAAGCAGCACGTGCAGCTATGCGTTCACTACAAGGAGATTTTTCGCAGCGTATTAATCAGATGAGAGACATCTTAATAGACTTAAGAACATGGTTAGAAGCAGCGATAGACTTTTCTGATGAAAATATAGATTTTTTAAAAAATACCGAAGTCGTAAATAAATTACATTCTATTCTTAATAATATTCGAGAAATAAAAAAGTTAGCTCAACAAGGCACTTTGTTGCAAGAGGGGTTAAGCTTGGCTATTGTTGGGCCACCGAATGCGGGAAAATCAAGTTTATTAAATAAATTAAGTGCTCAAGAATCCTCAATTGTGACTTCTCTTCCAGGCACAACTCGTGATGTCATTAGGGAAAAGATTCAAATTGAAGGTTTAATATTAAATGTCGTTGATACTGCTGGGTTAAGAATTACCAGTGACGAAATTGAAAAAGAAGGCATTAAAAGAACATTCGCTGAAATAGCTAAAGCAGATTTAATTTTATGGGTTGTTGATCATGAGACAACATCAATTGGAGATTTAAAATTTTGGAAAGAACAGCAGATTTTTTTTAATGATTTTTTTATAGATAAACGAATAATTATCATAAGAAATAAAATAGATCTTAAGCAAGAAAAAGCGAATATAAATAAAGAAATGGGTTTTGACGTAATTAAATTATCCGCAAAAACAGGTGAAGGTTTAACATTATTGTTTAATTATTTAAAAAAATGTGCAGGCTACATGATCTCGCCTGAAGGTAATTTTAGTGCTAGACGTAGACACATAGAAGCTTTAACGAATACCGAAATTGCCCTAAACAATGGATTAGTAAAATTAAAAGAAAATCAATTTCCTGAATTACTCGCTGAAGATTTATTAATTGGACAAAATTTTTTAGGAGAAATTACTGGTCAGTTTACGACAAATGATCTATTAGGAAAAATTTTCTCAAGTTTTTGTATCGGTAAATAATTTTTCATTATTTATTAAATCTTCGATTGCACTTAGAACAATTTGTGGTGTTAGTTGTTTTAAACAATTGAAATGAATAAGTGGACATACTCTTTTAAAGCAAGGACTACAGCTAAGATTTAGATAGATTATTTTTGCTTTAACTGATAAAGGTGGGGTAAATTCCGGACTACTGGAGCCATAGAGTGCAATTAAAGGGCGATCTAACGCTGCGGTTAGATGCATAAGTCCCGAGTCATTACTAATAACTAATTTTGCAAAAGATAAAATGCGTAAAGCATCTAGTAGGGATGTTTTACCAATTAGATTAATACAAGCATTTTTAGTTAGTTTCTCAATGCTAAATCCCATGAATTCATCAGATTTAGAGCCGAGTAATACAATTTGCCAATCTTTTGATTTTTTATAATTAGCGATTTCTGCAAAATATTCTGCAGGCCAACATTTAGCAGGGCCGTAAGCAGCACCAGGACATAATATAAGTAAAGGTTTTTCTTCAATTAAGAATAATTTTTTGTATTTGTTAATTTCGTGAGTATGGTTAATTTCAAGATGTGGTTGAAAAGCATGCCAATCTAAATTTTGATTAGCTAGGGTTTTAATATTCCCTAACGCGAGAAAACGTTGGACCATCAAAGGGAGTATTTTTTCATTTAAAATTCGCCAATCATTTAATAGCCCGAAACGCATTTCACCAAGCCACCCTGTTCTTAGAGGAATCCGAGCTGCAAAAGGTATTATTGCAGATTTCCATGAATTTGGAAGAATAATTGCCTGGTGATATTTTTTATTTCTCAATCCTTTTCCAAGCTGCCAGCGTTTTTTAAATTGAAATTGAGAATGCCCTAAAGGCATGGTGAGTATTTCGTTAATTTCCGGCATAACAGAATATAATTCATGGCTCCAAGCAGGAGCTAATACATCGATTATTGCCTCAGGATCGTGTCGCTTAATATATTTAAGTAAAGACTGCGCAATGACTATATCACCTATCCATGCAGGGCTGACAATAAGAATTTTTTTAGAGTCATTCATTGAAAGGATTCCACGTAACTATACTAACTAATTTCATTTTTCAAAAAGTATTCGGTGCCGCAATAAGGGCAAGTAACATGACCTGTTTTGGCAATAGGTAAATAAACTCTAGGATGTGAATCCCATAAACTGCTATTTTTTAAAGGGCATGAAAGAGGAAGACTCTTTGGAGTTATTTCATAATAATGTTTGGTTTGGCTGCGTTTTAAGGGTAATGACATAAAAAACCTCTAGATTATTGCACTATTATTTTGCCAGTTCCATGCTAAACTGTATAGAAATTTATCTTTTTTAGGGTAAATAGGTTTAAAACTTAGTTTACGGAAAATGTATTTAAAATTTATTTCTGAGAGGCTAATCGTTAATTCATAATTGAAATTAATTATTTAAATCTTTTATCTATTATCAATAGATAAAATCTATTTAACTCCTTTAATTAAACAAACGCTAAAAATTTCGCAGGTAAAAAAAATGGTAATGTTCCGAGGTATAAGGGCCTCTTTTAAAAAAGCAAATAAAACTAAAAATAGAAAGACGCCACCTGATCTATATCCTGTTAAAACAGCGGATGATTTACTAAATACTGAAAATAATTTAGTGTTAATTGAAACGATAAAATCACTCATTAAACCATCTGACCGATTTAACTATTATTTATTTATCATTAAAAAATTTGCTGAATTTGTCCAGGATATCCCATTAACACAGTATGGATTTTTTAATCAGGAAATTAATTTTTTAGAAAGAGGTTTGGAACGGAGCACGAGAACATTGACATTATGTTTAAAATATTTTTTTCCTGAGGAGATTAATTTTAGTAATATTTCTGATAAGAATGCATTATGGGTTTATGCAGCATTTACTGCTGCATTATTTTTAGATATTGGTAAGCTCTTCGTTAAATATTCTATTACGCTATACCATGAGGAGGCTTATCCTCTGAGAATATGGGAACTCTATAAAAGCAGCATGCTTGGTCAAGGATATTATTACAAAATAGATTATATTAAAGAAAATTTTGATAACTTAGAAAAATCAACCACACATATATTAGCACGACAGATTTTGGATAGCGTTACAAATATTAATTCAGAAGCAAAAGGGTTTAATTGGATAGCAAGTGATTTAAGGGTATTAGAAACCTGGTTAAACTTGTTATCTGGTGAAGAAGATCGTATTCCTATGACATCCTTTATGTCTATGGTTCCACGTGCAGAAATTGATATGATTGAAAATGCTCGGATAAAAGCCCAGATAGCAACAACAGATCCAAGCGGAGAAGCTTTTTTACAATGGTTACGTAAGGAACTTGCTGATGGAAAAATTTTAATAAATCAAAAGGATGCTAAAATAAGAATATCAGATGGAAAAATATTTATATCGGCCGCGCTTTTTCAAGAGTTTGCTGATGTAAATCCAAATTATAAACATCCTGAAGTTATAGAAAAGCAATTTATCGATGTAGCCAAACTCTATCAAATATCTATTAGTGAATTAGATCAACGCTATAGAGCCTTCGGCGGTTTGTCTGGATTGGGTGATTTAAGTAAAAGATATAGGGCAGTAGGTGGGATATCTAATGCACAAGAAAACCAAAAAGCTTCATTACAACGCATTTTACAAGGAGATATACGTTTGATTTCACTCATAACTTCAAATACTTCAATACAAAATATTGTTAATTTGGATCCACCCCTCAAAAATTCTATTAAAAATTTTACTTCACCTAATTTAAGTACCTAATTTTAATATGGCAACTTATGCGATTGGGGATATTCAGGGTTGTTTTGACTCATTGCTACAATTGTTAGAAAAAATTAACTTTGACTCTCTTCATGATACCTTGTGGTTTACCGGCGATCTTGTAAATCGTGGCCCTAAGTCACTAGAAGTTTTGCGTTTTATAAAAAAATTAAAAAATAGCCATGTAGTATTAGGCAATCATGATTTGCATCTTTTATCTGTAGTTTATACCAGCATGGACTTAGATCCAAAAAATAATTTACAAGCTATTTTGAATGCTCCAGATTTAGAAGAACTATGTATTTGGTTGAGAAATAGATCTTTATTGCACCATGATGCTATTTTAGGCTATACCTTAGTCCATGCAGGTTTTCCACCCGAATGGGATTTAGATAAAGCCCTTTTATGTGCTGAAGAAGTAGAAACAATCTTAAGGGGAAAATATTATATTGAATTTTTAAAAAATATGTACGGTAATAAACCTTCTCAATGGAGTGATAATCTTATAGGTTGGGAGCGATTACGCTGCATTACAAATTGTTTGACCCGTTTGAGGTTTTGTGATATCAAAGGGAATTTGGAGTTTACAGCTAAAGGGGTTAATCCTATATCGGACAATTATCTTCCTTGGTTTAAAGTATCTAATAGACGTAGTAAAGATTTAAATATTTTGTTTGGTCACTGGGCAGCGTTGCAGGGTCAAACAAATGAACCCAATGTATATGCTTTAGATACAGGTTGCGTATGGGGAAGAAGCTTAACTGCGATGCGTCTAGAAGATAAGATGCGGATTAGCATCGGTTGTCTAGACAAACTTTAGTCTATATATATTAGATAGGTTAGACAATTTTTGAGTTAATTTAAATTTAAATGGATTTAATTTAATTAGGGAATACAAAAAACTTAAATGAAAAGACAAATACTAAGATATAATTTTAAGGTTAACAACTATCCTTTGCTGCAAGTGCAAAAGATATTGTTATCGAGTCGTTCATACGATGATATCGTTAAAAAATAGCATTGTAAAAGGTTGGTTTTTCAATATGAAATTTTACCTTGTGACTGTAAATACCGCTGCGTTCATCTTTATATTCCTGGCTGGCAATGCTAGAAACAATACCTCTTTGAAGATTTTAAAAGCACCTACTGGCTTTTAAAAGTATATTTTAAAAAGAGAGTATATGAAAATGAAACTACGAACAATTGCGTCTGTTGTAAATAGCAAGCCTTCACAGCCAGTTTTTGTTTTTAGACCGAAAATTATGGAATGTGCGATTAATTACTTTCGTACGCGATTTCACGGACGCATTTTATATGCAGTTAAAACTAACCCCGAAAACCATGTCATAAATCTTTTACAACACCAAGGTGTAAATGCTTTTGATGTTGCATCATATGAAGAGATTCGTATGATTAAATCGCTTATACCTGATGCCGATCTATATTTTATGCATCCAGTTAAATCTGCTTTCGCAATTCAGGAAGCGTATTTTAACTATGGAGTAAAACATTTTGCTTTAGATAGTTTGGATGAGCTTAAGAAAATTATTAGACTTACTGAGAATGCCAAAGATTTGTGCTTGCATTTACGTTTGGCAATTCCTAATTCGTTTGCCGAATTTAACTTATCAGCGAAATTTGGAATTAATCTGGACGAAGCACCTGAACTTTTAAAAAAAATAAGAAAAGTTGCTTTCAGACTGGGTATTACTTTTCATGTTGGTTCACAATGTATGCATCCTGATGCTTATCGAATTGCTATACGTTTGGCTGATAAATTAATTAACCAATCAAAAACTGAGATTGAATATTTTGATGTGGGTGGCGGGTTCCCGTCTATTTATCCTGGGATGACACCACCCGCATTAGATATTTATTTCAATACTATTCACGAAGAGTTTGGTGAAATTGCTAATAAATTTCCTCATATTGAACTCCTTTGTGAGCCCGGTCGATGCTTAGTGGCAGAAAGCACATCCGTTATTGTACGTGTAGAATCAAGAAAAAAAAATCAGTTATATATTAATGATGGAACTTACGGAAGTCTTTTTGATGCAGGAATTCCGCATTTTATTTTTCCTGTGCGTTTAGTGCAAACATCCTGTAATAAAAATAAAGATCTTATTCCATTTAGTTTTTATGGACCTACCTGTGATTCTTTAGATTACATGGAGGGGCCCTTTTATTTGCCAAGCGATATAAAAGAAGGAAATTATATAGAGATCGGTCAAGTAGGGGCTTATGGTCGAACTCTTTCAACAGGATTTAATGGTTTTAAACAAGAAGAAGGAGTTATTGAGGTTTCAGATAAACCTATAATGAGCATGTCTTCCGTAATTCATTCGCGGAAATCTCGAGAATTGCTAGCTAAATAATAAATTATTTATAAGGAAAACTAATGGATACAGAAGTTTGTAAAAATTCACTAAAAGAAAAGCTATTAAATAAATTTGTAGAGCATATTGATATTACGCTTTTTGATGCACGTCCTATTATAGACGCAATGGCTGTAATGTCTTTTACGTCGCGTGATTTGGCGCGTGCGACGCAGATTTTTAACGCTATGCTCAAGGATGAACATTGTAGCATCATTTTATCAATTGCAGGCTCGACTTCAGCAGGTGGCTGTATGAAGCTATATGCAGATTTAATAAAATACAACATGGTGGATGCCATAGTGGCTACTGGAGCAAGCATAGTCGATATGGATTTTTTTGAAGCCTTAGGTTTTCGACATTATCAAGGAAGTTCATCATTTGATGATGGAAAATTACGCGATTTACAGATTGATCGTATCTACGATACCTATATTGATGAAGAACAACTCCAACGTTGCGATCATGTTATTTTAGACATTGCGAATAGCCTTAAACCACAAGCCTATAGTTCTCGGGAGTTTATTCATGCAATGGGTGCTTATTTAGCGAATGGACATGCAAAAAAACAAGACTCTTTAGTCCAACTAGCTTATGAGCATGATGTTCCAATTTTCTGTCCTGCTTTTACGGATTCTTCAGCCGGTTTTGGTCTAGTACTGCATCAGGTAAAAAACCCAAGTCACCATATAACGATTGATTCTATTCGAGATTTTCGTGAACTTACCGATATCAAAATCAAAGCCGGTACGACGGGATTGTTGATGATTGGTGGCGGTGTACCGAAAAATTTCGTCCAAGATACAGTCGTGTGTGCTGAAATTCTTGGTAAATCGGTAGATATGCATAAATATGCAATTCAAATCACTGTTGCAGATGTTCGTGATGGGGCTTGTTCTAGTTCAACCTTAAAAGAAGCCTGTTCCTGGGGTAAGGTGGGTAGAGCTTATGAACAAATGGTCTTTGCTGAAGCGAGCTCTGTGTTGCCACTTTTAGCCAGTGATGCTTATCATCGTGGTTATTGGAAAACTCGCAGTCGTCGACGTTTTGTTGAATTATTCAATGAATAAAAAAGATTTTAATATGCAATGTATGACACCCAAAAAAGGTTTTTTAGGATTAGATCCGAGCGATGCTGTTGCATATAAAGATGCTAAAGCAGTAATCATTCCTTTTGGGCTTGAAAATTCTGTTACTTATGGTGGAGGTACGGCGAAAGGGCCAGCAGCTATTATTCGTGCATCGCATGAAGTCGAATTATTTGATGAGCAATTATGGTGTGAACCCTTTCGTCAAATTGGCATCGTCACCTTAGATGAGCCAAAGATTGAACCAAAAATCCTTGCTGCTTTACAACAATTAGAAAATATCGTTACGCGAGTGTTAAAGGATAAAAAATTTCCATTGGTTTTAGGCGGCGAACATTCTATTACCATAGGTGCTATTCGTCCTTTTTTGAAGCAATACGACGATCTTATTTTGTTGCATTTTGATGCACATGCTGATCTACGTGATGGATATCAAGGGGAGCACTACTCACATGCTTCCGCGATAAGACGTTGCTTAGATGCTGATAACTTGGAAGTCGTTTCAGTGGGGATACGCAATATTTCCAGAGAAGAGATTCCCTTCCTGGAAAAAAATCGGCATAGAATTCATATTTATTGGGGAAAGGATAAAAAAAACTGGGATGTGAAAAAAATAGTTTCTCATCTAAAAGACCGGCCCATTTATTTGACATTCGACGTGGATGGATTTGATTCCTGTGTCATGCCGGCGACCGGCACACCCGAACCTGGTGGTTTATTCTGGGAAGACGCTATTGAAATTATTACGGCAGCTAGTCAAGTAGGTACCCTAGTCGGTGCCGATGTTAACGAACTTGCTCCCGTTTCTCACTTGCATAGTTGCGATTTTTTAGTGGCTAAGTTAATTTATAAGATGCTAAGCTTATTTTCTGGACTAAATGAGAAATTAGACGTTTGAGTTAACTAAGATTTTTTGTTGGGTATCTATTGCATAAGGATGTGTTAGCGATGCGTGTTAATACCGGTTTTTTTCTAGCCAGTTTAGTTAGTTTAAGTCTTATCTGCGGACCGGTTTATGCCGACTTTCCATTGCCGCCGCGCTTATCTGCACTCGCTTATGCCAGTGATTATACGGTCGGTCAAGCGGATTTAATGCTCCCCGTCTTGGGCCATCCCAATCGTAATAATCTGTATATTGATCCTGCCTTGTCTTATGGGAGTGATAATCAAGGCGCTGCTGATATCGGTGTGGGCTATCGTTGGATAGCTCAGCAAGCGGCGATCCTTGGTGGTTATGTGTTTGGTGGCTATAGTCGCATTGATAATAACGCCCGTTTATGGGTAGTGAATCCAGGCATAGAAGCGATGGGTTCCCGCTGGGATGCACATCTGAATGCTTATTTTCCAATGGGTGATCGGCATACTAATGCCGGCAGTGGTATGAACGACTTTTTTTCCGGCCATTCTAAATTTGGAAGTTTGTTTTTAGTTGAACAATTTGCCGGAAATGGTGCCGATGCGAAAGTGGCTTACCAATTGTTTCGCGACTCCTCGTTGAAGGGATACCTGGGTAGTTATTATTTTTCACCGGCACAAACCAATAATATTTGGGGTGGTGCCGCGGGCGTGGAATATTGGTTGACGCAGAATGTCAAAATGATCGGTAGTTATACGTATGATAATCTACGGCATAGTACTTATGCCTTTGGTATCGGTTTAGAATGGGGTGGTACACGCATTCATCGTGTCGATCCTGACTTAGAGGAACGTTTGACCGATCCGGTGGAACGTTATTTAGCGGAACTCGGCCATGGATCTAAAATACCCAATAGGCTTAAGGATCAATCGACTGGTGGCACGGTGTTGTTAGCCAATAATATCGCTTTTTTTAGTCAAACCGGAACACCGGATGCTGCTGGTGTGGGTTTAACTCCAGCGAATTGCACCTTTGAGAACCCCTGCGGCCCGACCGATTTTACGCAGATTGGAGTCGACACCTTAGCCGGTTTATTACCGAATACACAACTGTATTTCAATGGCGGTACTTATACCAGCAATGGCGCAGTGGATCTCAATCCCGGCCAAAGTTTACAATCACGCTCAGCCGATTATAGTCAACCTGCCACGGGTGCCGCGCGTTCGACTATTGTGGCTGATTCAATCACTCTTTTGGGTAACAATAGCTTAGAAAATATTATCTTGTTACCCTCAGCTAGTCCATTGACTGCTGGAGTTTATATGAATGGTAGCAATAATAATGTGATTAGCGGTAGTCAGATTGGTTCGATGAGTAATTTTTTTGCTACTGGCGTTGATACGAGTGGAGCAACTGCATTAATTATTAATAGTGATGTGTTTGGTGGTGGTGGCTCAGCAAATTCAAGGGGAATTAACATGGATATGCCGGGTAACATCACTATTCAGAATAGTCGGGTGACTGTAATCACACGTGGTACTGGGGTCTCTATTAATCATGGAAATGTTACTATTAATAATTCCGAAATACAGGTTAATGCATCTATTTTGTCTCCCACAGGTATATTGGCCAATAGTCCAGATGCTGTGATTAGTGTAAATAACACCAATGTGGCAGTTACTAATACGGGCGGTGGTAGTGCGGATGCATTATTGAATGATGGCACGATTACAGTCACCGGTGGTGCCTTAACTGTAATGGGTGATAATACTTCGCAGATAGCCAGCGGCAGTAATCCAGTTACCATCCAAGGCGGAACCGTATGTCAAGTCAATGGCACCACTGTAATATGCCCGTAGTGAAAACTAATTTGTAAATGTTGATAGCGCTGCCGCAACGATAAAACTCATCAGCCTAGCGAGTCGGTCTACTTATTTAATAAACAAGACCGAGGTATGAAAGTTAGGATAATCTATTTTTTTTACGGTAAATGATTGGAGATCCTGTAACAATAACTGATCAGCCGGTGTAAGCGGTTGCAGAATAGTCTGCGTTTTTAACGGCTGAAATTGCAAATGCCAGGTTTTATGATAATGAATTAGACCTAACCAAATTGGAAAACCATTGCTTAGGCTTTTATGAGAACTCCAAAGATTTAAAACTAATAAATTATGTGTCGATGGAAAATATTTAGTCATGGTTAACACAGGTGCCTCACCTGCATTTGAGGAAACAAACAAAGGTAGGTTTGGATCATGATTATGTAAACTCAATTGATACAGCGTTGTATAAATTTTCGTTTTTGGAAGTGTGTGCCAAGCATGTTTTTCTAAATGATTTTGAATATTAGAGAGTTTACCTGCCCATTGTATATTTAACGCTTCAATTTTTTGACCAAAATGACCTATACGATAAATCGGCTTTACGGATTTAGCATTATTCCACCAGCTATTAAAACTGATAGTTTGTTCTGGAAAAAAAAGTTGAGAATTTGAGAATAACTTTTTATATCCATAGGTAAGATTAGCACCCCAACATAGCAATAAAATTAAAATACCCAAAGCAGCAATGTTGGTCGATGAAATAGTTGTATGTTCTATTTTTCTCCTATAAGAAAGTATTAGTCCAGCGAGAATACTAATTCCTAGCATAGCGCCAGCCAAAACATCGCTAAACCAGTGAGCAGTTAAGTAAATACGTGAAAACATAACTAAGAGAATAATGAAACTGATAAATCCATAAATTAACATTCGTTGAGGTTTAGGTTTTTCTATAGCAATTAATACGGAGAAAAATCCCAAAATTGCAATGCCACTAACGGTATGTCCGCTAGGGAAAGATGCCCCAAGCGGTGATTGTATTAATCCAGGGGGACGAGTTATATGTAAAATATGTTTGAATATATCACCCAAACCATAGCTTAATATCCCTGCTAGTCCCCAATGTAAGCTTAACCAAAAATTTCTTTTTATTAAAAAAAACCCTAACATTATCATCCAAAATACAGCGAGTATTTTTGGGCTCAACTCAGCCATTGCAACAAAAACCATGTCTAAGTTTTGTTGACGTAAGCTACGCATTAAATGATAAATGGGTTCATTTAAATACGTTGCAAAACCTTGATGCGCAACACTAAAGGCTATAAATAAAAATCCAATAGCACAAAAAATGCAAATTAAAGCAAGCGCTAATTGAGCATGTGATTGAGGATGTCGATAATCTGTTAAAAGAGATGTGATGGTTTTAAGCTTTGGATGGTTACGTGTGAAGCGCCAAAGATAGGCAACCTGCTTATCTAATAAACGACTAAACCATGCGTAACAAGATTTTATAAAAGCATAAACTAGCCAAACAAACAATAAAAGCAACACAACAAAGATAATTAATTTACTGGCTACTTCAGGTGGTAATTGTTGGGAAGCTTGACCCAAAAGAATACCAGGTAACATATAGACCGGCGCCCAGGCAATCGCCGAAATGATATCTGCAATTAAAAATTGGCGGCTAGGCATTCGTACCATGCCTGCGATAAAAGGTAAAATAGCGCGAATAGGTCCAAAAAAACGGCCAAAGAAAATACTTTTTCCACCATGCTTATTAAAAAAAGCTTCGCCTTTTCGTAAAAGTTTGGGATAGCGACGAAATAGCCAAAAATCTTTACTATGATGGTGGTAATGTCTACCTATCCAAAAACTAAGCACATCACCGGTGATAGCCCCTGCAATTGCCCATAAAACAATCGGTGTAAATGATAAAACTCCTATTCCAATTAAGGTACCGATAGCCGTCATGAAAACAGCCCCTGGGACTAATAAACCTATCATCACCAGGCATTCGAGAAAGGAAATAAAATAAGTAATTAAACCTGCGTAATAGGGATGAATTTGTAGCCAATCAAAAAAAGGTTTGAGATCCGGAAGCGTCATTAGGCTACATTTTCTCCAGCTGCTTGTTTATCGGCATGATATGAAGAACGGACTAGCGGGCCACTCGCTACACGAATAAATCCCATTTTTTTAGCTAAATGGCCAAGATCTTGGAATTCCTGGGGAGTCACATAGCGTGCAACAGGAAAATGATGGCGACTAGGCGCGAGATATTGACCGATGGTGATCATATCCACCTGATGTTTACGTAGATCTTGCATGACTTCTCTTACCTCTTCCAAGGTTTCTCCTAGCCCTAACATAAGTCCTGATTTGGTAGGTATATCTGGGAAACGTTTCTTAAATTCAAATAATAATTGTAGTGACCAATTATAATCTGAACCTGGGCGAGCTTGTTTATATAAACGTGGTATTGTTTCGATATTATGATTAAACACATCAGGTAATTCAGGTGCGATAGCATCTAAAGCAACATTCATACGACCGCGAAAATCAGGCACGAGTACTTCTATCGTTAACATAGGACAACGTTGGCGTAGTGCCTGTAAACACGCCGTAAAATGAGCCGCCCCACCATCTCGTAAATCATCGCGATCGACGGAGGTAATCACCACATAACGCAGACCCATCTGTTTAACCGTCTTAGCGAGATTTTCAGGTTCATCTGGATCGAGTGGATCAGGCCGTCCATGTCCAACATCACAAAATGTACATCGACGGGTACATTTGTCTCCCATAATCATAAAGGTAGCCGTGCCATGACTAAAACATTCGCTTAAATTTGGACAAGAAGCTTCTTCACATACCGTGTGAAGGCGATTTTCCCGTAACATGGTTTTAAGTTGATCTACAGCAGTTGTTGTCGGTAATTTGATGCGAATCCAATCCGGTTTACGTAATGGGACAGTAGGCTCAATTTTTATTGGAATGCGAGCCATTTTTTCAGCTCCACGTTGTTTTTGTCTAGGATCCGGTGTTTTTAATTCCATAATTTTAAATATTTTATAATAAAAGAAGTAATTTTAGCATACTGTTAAAGAGGTATACGTTAGCCTAGTATGATATTTGGTGAAATTATTTTTAAGTAAAACTATTGAAAAATCCATGATAAATAATTAATTTTAATGAGATTTAACATTGATAAATCCCAATTTCTTGTTGAAACTGCTTGATAAAGTCAGCTGTTACTCTATTAAGATCAGTGGGTCCCCCTAAATCTGAAAGTTGAGTAATCCTAAGCTGACTCATGCCACAGGGATTAATTCCTGCAAAAGGATTGAGATCCATGGCTATATTGAACGCTAGGCCATGATAACAATAACCCCGTCGAATGCGTAGGCCAATAGAAGCAATTTTAGCAGAGTTGACATAAACACCTGGAGCTTCTTTTTTTGCTTCAGCATTTATATCGTAAGTTGCTAATAAATTAATGATTGTGTTTTCTAGAAGAGAAACTAACTCACGCACACCTAGATTAAGACGGCGAAGGTTTAGAAGTGGGTAAATAACCAACTGTCCAGGACCATGATAGGTCACTTGCCCGCCTCGATCGGTTTTTTCGATGGGAATATTCCCGGGACTAAGGATATGTTCCAGTTTACCTGCTTGACCTAGGGTGTAAACGGGGGCATGTTCAATGAACCAAATTTCATCTGGAGTTTCAGGATTCCGCGCTTCGGTAAAAACACGCATGGCTTGGGCTATTGTATTATAGTCGCCTTGCTGTAAAGGTCGTACGATGAGTCGCTGGTCTAACATAGCACAGAAAGTATACTGGATCTATTTAAGTTGTTGAATAGCTGAAGGCTAAAAGTAATAAAATTTCTTATTTAACTGTAATTATTACGGTTAAATAACAGATTTAGTAACTCAATTTCTGCTAGAATAGTTCATGCTCTCATGAATTAGGATTAGTTATGAAAAAATGGTTACTTATATTTCCCTTCTTATTAATGAATGCCGCAGCTTTTTCGATGCCTAACCCAGCCTCTGTTTATTGTGCCAATCATGGAGGTCGTTTGGAAATGATGAATGAGCCATCGGGTGTTATAGGCGTTTGTGTATTTCGTGATAAAAGTTATTGTGAGGAGTGGAGTTATACCAGAGGGGTTTGTAAGCCCAGTCAATTTTATTTGCCTGAAAAAAGAGTGGGAACAAGATATTGTCTTACGCAATTATCGAATAAAAATTTAATTATTTATTTATGTAGGGCTTAAACCTGGATGATGGATAAAGAAAAACGTTTTCATTATTTAAAAAAAATGGAAATTCCTGTTTGGACTTTAAGAGAGAATGACAATAAACTTTTTAAAGAAACAGTTAAGGACAATAGTATGCCCAGAAAATCGGAAATGACTCGCGAACAAAAAATCTCGGCACTGGATTGGCAAGCATTAAGATTGGCTGTAAATAACTGTAAAGCTTGTAATCTACATAAAACACGTAGTAATCCTGTATTTGGTATGGGAAATTCTAATGCCGATTTATTGGTCATTGGAGAAGCCCCAGGAGCGAATGAGGATAAACAAGGAGAGCCTTTTGTAGGTCGGGGGGGGCAATTATTGACAAATATGTTGTCTTCGATCGGTTTTGAACGAGGGGATTACTATATTGCAAATATTTTAAAATCACGCCCACCCAATAATCGCGATCCCTCTTTAGAAGAAGTAAAGGCGTGCACACCTTATTTACTGCGGCAAATTAGTTTAATTAAGCCAAAATTAATTTTAGCAGTTGGTCGAATTGCTGCACATTATTTATTATCAACAGATGCATCAATGGCCAATTTACGCGGAAATTTGTTTCATTTTGGGGAAAAAAAAATTCCTTTATTAGTTACTTACCATCCCGCTTATTTACTTCGTTCTCCGCGCGAAAAACGGAAGGCTTGGCAGGATATGCAATGTGTAAAAAAACAATTGGGCCTAGAAATTATCGAACAAAATGGTTAATTAGGCCCTGTAAAAATAGTTTGTATGAATTAGGTTTTAGCTTAATCGAGTTATTATTTACCATTACATTAAGCAGTATTTTATTAACTCTAGCATTTCCAGTGTATAAACATTTAGCTCTTGAACTCCGTTTATTTGTTTTAACTGAACGAGTCCGTTCTACTCTAGATTATGCTCGGAGTGAAGCAATTAGACATCAGCGTGTGATAACAATATGTAAGAGTAAAGATGGGAAGAGCTGTTCAGGGCGTTGGAAGGATGGTTGGATCGTTTTAATAAATAAAAGTTCTTCTTCTTCAATTGAAAATGGAAGTTTATTATATGTTTATCCTGCTTTGAGTTATTCGGATTTTTTAGAATGGCATGGATTTCGCTCAGACAATTATTTACATTTGTATCCAAATGGCTTTAGCCAAAATGGCAGTTTTATCGTCTGTGTTAGTGCATCCTCACAGAAAATAGCGAGGTTAATTAAAATAAGTCAAACAGGAAGGATAAGAATAGATAGGGAAAACACCAAAAATCTGAAATGTAATGGCTAAATAAATCTATTCTTTGGTATTTACATATTCAGCTTTTTTTATAATTTGGCGTCTAAATATATTGCGCTTGCAATGAATTCAAAAAATTCGTATCTTCATACTAGCAATATGCAGCTACCAGAGTTCTAGCAATCAAAAAAAAATTTATGAAAAAAAATATTCTTTTTATCCTAAATATAGCTTCAATAAATGCCTATGCCCAAATTCCAGGATCACTAGGTGACTTATCAGATAAGCTTTTATTGCCTATGTCTCTGTTGACGGGTGCGCTTTATAATATGAGTTTGGCTATTGGGATAGCTTTACTATTCGGTTCCCTCATTCAGTATAAAAACTATCGAAATAATCCTTCCCAAGTTCCTCTGAGTCGCCCTATTACTTTATTGATTTTCGGTGTGATTTTAATTGTATTGCCTATACTTACCAAATTTTCTGAAAGCGCCCTTTTAGTTTCTAGAGTATCTTAAAAATGAAAATTCTTATCAGTAATGACGATGGTGTGCATGCTCCGGGTTTGTCGATTTTAGCTAAAGCTTTAGCCCAAATCGCAGAGGTTACTATTGTGGCGCCAGATAGAGATCGCAGTGGAGCTAGTAATTCGCTAACTTTGCAGCATCCCTTAAGATTAAGATACTTTGATGATAATATTATTAGTGTTCAAGGCACTCCAACAGACTGTGTTCATCTTGCCTTAACAGGTCTGTTAAGCGAAGATAAACTTCCTGATATGGTTGTATCCGGGATTAACGCGGGTTCTAATTTGGGCGAAGATGTTTTCTATTCAGGAACTGTAGCCGCCGCAATGGAAGGACGTTTTCTGGGAATACCAGCGATTGCCTTTTCAATAGCTGGAAATGAGCCTATGTATTATTCTACAGGAGCAGAAGTTGCGAAAAGGTTAGTAACCCTTTTACATGAAAAACCAATTCCAGCAAAGACTATTTTAAATGTAAATATCCCTGACGTCGCTTTTGAAGACTTAAAAGGATATGAAGTAACGAGGTTAGGAACTCGCCATAATGCTGATAGAATGATGCCTAGTAAAGATCCAAGAGGACATACCATTTACTGGATTGGTAGTTCCGGAAAGGAAGATGATGCAGGAATAGGTACAGATTTCTATGCTATGAGCCAATCACAAGTTAGTATTACACCTTTACAGCTTGACTTAACCCATCATGCTGCGCGAGACCAGATTGAAGATTGGATTGTTAAAATGGATCCGAAACTTTAAATTATCTTGATATGCTTACAGCTATTGTATTTTTTATCTAACTGTATGATACGAAATGAAGTATTTTTCTAAACTTTACGACAAAATGCTTGCTTTGGCTAAGCATGCACATGCTCCGTATTATTTATTTGTTTTAAGTTTTGCAGAGTCTTCGTTTTTTCCTATCCCACCTGATGTTATGTTAGCCCCTATGTCGCTAGCTAAGCCTGAGTGTGCATGGCGTTATGCATTTTTGACAACGATGGCTTCTGTTTTAGGTGGATTATTTGGCTATTGGATAGGAAGTATAGCGTTTGATTGGGTACATCCCTATATTTTGCAGTTCGGATATGAGAACACTTACCAACAAATTGAGCGTGGATTTAATCAATGGAATTTTTGGATACTTTTTTTGGCAGGATTTACGCCTATTCCTTATAAGTTATTTACCATAGCGGCTGGGGCCTTGCATCTTGCTCTATTACCCTTTATCTTGGGATCATTGGTGGGTCGTGGCGGAAGGTTTTTTTTAGTCGCTTTTTTAATGCGCTGGGGTGGCGTTCATATTGATAAATTATTACGACATTACATCGATCGATTTTCTTGGTTTGTTCTATTACTAGCGGTCGCTGTTTTTGCTTCTCTTAAAATTTGGGGTTAAGGGATAATATTGAGTATGCAAAATATATAAATTTCCTATTTGGCTAGATTTCAATAAGAATAATGAGTTGGGATGCTAATTTGAGTGTTATAGCCCCGATGCATAGATATTCGATAAAACAATCAAAATTTAATCAGATCTAAGAACTTTTAAACTTTGTTAATTATGTTAGTAACCAAAAAAAGGTTATTTAATATATACATCTTTCTATCTAGGTTAATTAATTCAGGGAGAGTTAATATGGGTAACAAAGGAAGTGCATTTAAAAAAAGAGGAGGTGGAAAACAGCCAAATTCTGTAGTGTCTGAACAAGTATTCGAAAATAAACCCGAGAAATTTTTAGTAAATCGTGAAATTGGTGAGTCAGAAACAACACCCCATAAATATGTGCGACGTGATGAGACACTTGGTGCAACTCAATTATATTTAAATGAAATAGGTTTTTCTCCTTTATTGACAGCTGAAGAAGAAGTTTACTACGCACGACTTATCGCAAAAGGGGATCAAGATGCTCGTAAACGAATGATAGAAAGTAATTTACGCTTAGTGGTAAAAATAGCCAGACATTATAATAATCGTGGATTACAGTTTTTGGATCTGATAGAAGAAGGCAATTTAGGTTTAATGCATGCAGTAGAAAAATTTGATCCGGAACGCGGTTTTCGGTTTTCTACGTATGCTACATGGTGGGTGCGTCAAGCCATTGAACGAGCCATTATGAATCAAGCGCGTACTGTTCGTCTTCCAATACATGTGGTTAAAGAATTAAATGTTTATTTACAAGCGGCGAGAGAATTAACACAGAAATTAGATCACAAGCCTACTTCAGATGAAATTGCTAAATGGTTAGATAGACCTTTTGAAGAAGTTGAACGCATGCTCGGTTTAAATGAACATATCACTTCTGTTGATGCTCCAGCTAGTAGTGAGGCGGATAAACCGTTACTTGAAACCTTATCCGATAATCGTGAAAATGATCCTGAACATATCTTGGAAGGTGAAAATCTACGAAAACGTTTAGAAGGTTGGCTAAAGCAATTATCGACGAATCAACGTGAAGTTATTGCTCGTCGTTATGGTTTATTAGGCTGTGATCGTATGACTTTAGAAGAAGTTGGCGAAGTAATTGGCCTAACTCGCGAGCGTGTCAGGCAAATTCAGGTTGAAGGTCTGAAAACTTTACGAAAAATTATGGAAAAACAAGGGTTTTTTTCCAATTTGCTGTATGATTAATTTTTTTATTAATAAAAATAAAATATTTTTAAAAGTATGAAATGGTTATTTAATTATAAATATAGTATCACTTATATTATTTTAATAGTTTTACTAAATACCTTATTTGCTTATATTCCTTTAATGCAAATATTTAGTACGGAAATTTCTCCCATGGATTGGACGGTGGGGATTGTATATGTTTTACGTGATTTCGCTCAACGCGAATTAGAGCATAAAGTTATATTTGCTATGTTTATCGGTAGTTTAATTAGCTATATTTTAGCCGGTAAAGATTTGGCGATTGCAAGCATGAGTGCTTTTTTAATTGCGGAGTTTGTTGATTGGTCGGTATATACTTTTACTAAACAGCCTTTATCTCAGCGTATCCTTTTGTCTGCAAGTTTAAGTGCACCAATAGATAGTAGTGTTTTTTTATGGATTATTCACCAATTAAATTGGTTAGCGGTAATGGTTTTATCATTAGCCAAAATTATAGGTGTATTGATTGTTTGGTATGGTTGGCGTAATCGTGAAAGACGCACAACGGCAAACCGTTTAGATGTACTGACTGTCAATCACAACTAGTTTTTTCAAATTGTCTTTAAATCTTGTCCTCGCGTAACTTATTTTAAGCGTTGATCTGTTCACTAGTTAAGTCTAATACTTCATTAAGAGTACTCATCTTATCTCGAAGAAGAAAGCGCATCTCACCATTTCCAAGATTATCGATCTGTTTACAGTTAACAAAGGCCACTTTAGGAGATCATTGAATCCCAATTGCTTTACCGTCAAATAATTTTTGTCTTGACTCAAGATTAGCTCGTTGTATATCTGTTAAATTCCAAGGCTTGATGTATATCTATTTTTTTACTGGCTCAATTTCAAAATTAGGTCGCGGCATGATCTTAAACTTTCCATCATCTACGGCGTTATCAAAACAACAGCCGGTGAGCTCATGCTACAAATAATGTCATTATATAAGTATTTTTTCAGAATTTTTGATTAATTAAATTCTATTTTTTAATAAAGATTGTCTATTTTTTCATTAAAAAAATAAAAATTAATTTGTTAAAATTTGCTTTATGGCCAATATACTAATGTCTTTTAGTTCTTCTAAAGCAAGTAATGGTGTATTGAGCGGTGGTAACCAATAGAGGGTATCCCCTAAAGGACGTAACCAAGCGCCTAGTTGAAGCGCTTTCTGAAAAATCTGGTAACCTATACGCTGGTTTTTTTCTGTTTCTGTTAATTTTAAATCAGCTGCAATGATAGCCCCAATACCTCTAATGTTAGTTAATCTTTCTGTCTTATCATGAACTTCGAGCATTAATTTTTTTAAAATAATTTCTTTTTCTCGAACTTGTTGGAATATTTTTTCATCTTTTAGAATATTTAGACATTCCAATGCCACTGCTGCAGCTAAGGCATTACCACTGTAAGTATGTGAATGTAAAAAACTTTTTCCAGAAGAGTAATCATCATAAAATAAATTATAAATTTCAGTATGTGTTAATACCGCGCTCATGGGTAACCATCCTGAGGTTAAACCTTTACTTAAGCAAATAAAATCAGGTTTTATTTTTGCATGTTCACAGGCTAATGCTTGCCCTGTCCTCCCCAATCCCGTCATAATTTCATCAGCAATCAAATAAATACCATGAGTTTTTGTCCACTTGCGCAAACGTCGAAGAAAATCTTGGCTATAAATTTTCATGCCCCCTGCTCCCTGGACTATAGGCTCAACAATAATGGCAGCTAAATTTGCCTCTTGCTTTTCCAGTTGTTTTTCTATGTCAGGCCAAATAGCTGAACAATTGTTCCAAAGAGGATCGGAACTAGAATGCACATAAGGGATATTTTGAATAAAATTAGGTTTTATTAAGTGTGCTTCGTAGGCTTTTCGATAAAGTCCTAAGTCACTAAGTCCTAGGGCCATAAAAGTCTCACCATGATAGCCATTTTGGAGAGAAGTAAATTGAGTACGTTGGTTTTGGCTAAGTAATTGCTGAGCATGTAAGCTCATTTTTAGAGCAATTTCTACCGCGGAAGACCCTTCACTGGCATAAAATATCTTATTTAGGCCCGGGCAAAGATTAGCTAATTTTTCAGAAAGTTGTAGGATAATTTCATACGTACTATTGGCAAATATCACATGCTCAAAGCATTCTAATTGAGCTTGGAGGGCGGCTTTTAAGCGCGGATGATTATGACCCAATGATTTACACCACCAGCTGGAAATAGCATCAATTATTCTTCTTCCATCCGTCAGTTCTATGTAAGGACCATAAGCTTTTTTTATCATCAATGGCGGAAAAGCTTCGTAATCCTTCATTTGTGAGCAAGGATGCCAAATATGTTGTCGGTCAAGATTGATATGATCCATAAAATAGGGTAAAAAAGAAACAAGTTAAACATAAAAAAGACTGAAAATGCGAATATTTGTTGCTAAAAATATGGGCTAAATCTGAAAAATAAAAAAAATTTCGAGTAAAGATAGTGTTAAATAAAAAAAATAAAATAAAGATAAAAGCCTGTTTCAAAGCAGTTCGGCCTTATCATGCCATAAAAAATATATTATTATTTATTCCTCTTTTTGTAGGGCATCAGTATTTTAATACTAATGCAATAAAAAATAGCTTTTTAGGATTTTTTATTTTTTGTTTACTGGCATCAAGCGCGTATTTAATCAATGATCTCGTTGATTTAGAAAACGATAAACAACACCTTAAAAAACAAAAAAGACCTTTTGCTTCTGGACAATTATCTCGTAAAACCGGATATATACTTGCTCCATTATTAGCGATAGTGGCTTTAAGTTTGGCAATATTATTACCGCTAAATTTCTTAATCATTGCAATAGCTTATTATTGTTTTACTCTACTATATACATTTTTTATTAAACAAATAAAATGGCTAGATGCTATTTTACTCGCCTTTTTATATTCAGTACGTGTATTTGCAGGAATGACTTTGATTGAAAATGGTTTTTCATTTTGGTTGATTTTTTTCGTTTTATCTTTGTTTTTTAGCTTGGCACTACTTAAGCGCTATGCTGAACTTACTACCTTACAAACAAGTAATAAGTTATCAATTTTAGGGCGAGCTTATAAAATAAAAGATAAAATAAAATTAGCCTTGCTAGGATATATTAGTGGTTATATATCTGTTTTGGTCTTTATTTTTTATATTTATTCCGCAAAAGCACATCTATTTTATAGAACTCCATTGTTATTATGGTTAGTTTGTCCTTGTCTATTTATTTGGCTTAATCACATGTGGCAGTTTGCTCAGGAAGGAAAAATTGACGATGATCCAGTGATATTTACCATTAAAAATAAGTGCAGTTGGGCTTTTTTAGCATTGATAGTAATTATTAGTGTTCTGGCAACAGAGTTCAAGCTTCCATTTAATAGCTTTTAAACTTTTATTCAGGAAGTTGACAATGCGAGGTATTCATTTTATGTTGGCAATTTTGTGATTTTAAGAAGTTATTATGTCAAGTCCTGAAATCCGTCATGATTGGACACTCGAGCAAATTCATGTGCTTTTCCAGTATCCTTTTAATGATTTAATTTATCGCGCACATTCGGTTCATCGCCAATCTTTTCAAGCTAATGCAGTCCAGATCAGTAGTTTACTTAATGTAAAAACTGGTTTATGTCCTGAGGATTGTTCGTATTGTCCTCAAAGCGGTCATTACAACACGGGATTAAAAAAAGAACCTTTAATGACCGTAGATGAAGTAAAAACCGCAGCTAAAAAAGCTAAAGAAAATGGTGCAGGTCGATTTTGTATCGCGGCTGCATGGCGTAGTCCACCGAAAAAAGAGTTTATTAATATATTAGAAATGGTATTAGCAATCAAAGCCTTAGATTTGGAGGCTTGTGCTACCTTAGGCATGCTCAGCAAAGAACAAGCTTTGCAATTATCTAATGCAGGTTTAGATTATTACAACCATAATCTAGATACATCGCCAGAATATTACAAAACTATTATTACGACCCGAACTTATCAAGAAAGGCTAGAAACTTTAGCCTGTGTTCGAGCGGCAGGTATAAAAGTTTGCTGTGGTGGGATTATAGGCATGGGGGAAGCGCAAGAGGATCGAGCAGGACTCTTACGACAACTGGCTAACCTACCTGAGCATCCTAGAAGTGTAACCTTGAATAAATTAATTCCGGTCCCTGGTACACCTTTGGCAAATAAACCACCAGTAGATTCTTTTGAATTTATTCGTGTCGTTGCAATTGCGCGTATTATGTTACCGATTAGTATGATTCGTTTGTCTGCTGGACGTGATAGCTTGAGCGAAGAAGCGCAAGCATTATGTTTTTTTGCAGGTGCTAATTCTTTACATTACGGCGAGAAATTATTAACGACAGATAATATTTCTCCTGACCAGGATAACGCGTTGTTAAAAAAATTGGGTTTGGAACCCGTATTATTTGATACTGAATTACAGGCATGTCATTAACTTTTGAGAAAGTATTAAGTTCACATAAACAAAAAGGTTTATATAGAGAACGTAAAGTCTTGCAAAGTTTGCTCGGAATGCAGCGGCGTTATAATGATAAGAATTTTTGTTGTTTTTCTTCTAATGATTATTTGGGCCTATCGCAACACCCCACGGTTATAAAATCTTTTAAGCAGGCTGCGGATGATTATGGTGTGGGTAGTGGTTCATCTCATTTTCTTGGAGCTTATAATCGATTTCACCAAGAGCTCGAACTTGCCTTAGCTGAATTCCTTAATTTCCCTAAAGTTTTGGTATTTTCAACTGGATATATGGCTAATTTGGGTATTTTAGGGAGTTTATTACAAAGAAACACGGCTGTATTTGTCGACAAATTAAGCCATGCTTCTTTAATTGATGGCGTAAAATTAAATACAGCCCGATTTAAACGTTATCCACATAATAAGCTTGCTATTTTAGAAAAGCATTTAATGCAATCTATTTCTAGACAAAAATTTATCGTGACTGATGGTGTATTTAGTATGGATGGCGATATGGCATTATTGCCATCATTAATCGAAATCGCCCAAAAATTTTCATCCACTTTGTTAGTCGATGATGCACATGGCATAGGGGTATTAGGAAAAAATGGAATAGGTATTTGTGAACTTTTTAGATGTAAGCCAGATATTCTATCTGGGGGTTTTGGTAAAGCTTTTGGATGTTTTGGCGGCTTTGTGGCTTCGAATGAGGTTATCATCGAGAATCTGATTCAATTCGCGCGCCCTTATATGTATACCACTGCCTTACCCCCAGCTTTAGCTAAAGCTGCTTATACGAGTTTATTATTATTACAAGCAGAAAGCTGGCGTAGAGAAAAATTATGGAGTTTAATTACATATTTTAAACAGAGGGCGCAACAGTTGGGATTACCGATATTGCCTTCCCAGACCCCCATTCAACCGGTTTTAATAAAGAATACTGCGCAAACCATAGCGCTTTCAACCTATTTATTGCAAAATGGCTTTCTGGTTAATGCTATTCGACCCCCGACAGTTCCTGAAAATACCTCTCGACTACGAATTAGCTTAAGCGTATTACATTCAGAGAATGAAATTGATAGATTGCTAGAACAAATAGCCTTGGGCCTAAAATTGATAAAAATAAATGATAATCCCATTAGATCAAACACAAATTGCCCAGCGTTTTAATAAAGCGGCAAGTACTTATGATCCCGTTGCTGTCTTACAACAACAGGTAGGAAAATCTTTATTAGAACGTTTACAAGGAATTCGCTGTCAACCGCAAACTATATTAGATCTTGGGTGTGGAACGGGTTATTTCGAAGCTTTTTTGAAAAAATTATACCCGACGGCTAAAATTATAGGCTTAGATAAATCGAATGGAATGCTGGCACAAGCGCAGGTTAAAGAAAAAAAATATCAACTTACAGATATCCATTGGGTAAATGGAAATGCTGAGAATTTACCCTTTAGTGATCATAGCTTCGAATTAGTTTACTCCAATTTGATGTTGCATTGGAGCAACGATTTTATCAAGAGCCTCAAAGAAATTCGACGTATATTAAAACCTAAAGGTTTGCTACTTTTCTCCATGGTGGGGCCGGATACTTTGCAAGAATTGAGATATTGTTGGAGCACTATTGATGAGCAACCGCATGTACACCTATTTGCTGATATGCATGATTTAGGTGATAGTTTACACCAAACACCTTTCGTCGATCCGGTGATGGATGTTGAATATTTTACTTTATTGTATTCAGAGGCCTTAGATTTGATGAAGGAATTAAAAAAATTAGGTGTACAAAATATTGCGAAGAATCGTCATCGAGGTTTAACTAGCAAAGGGACCTTACAAAAATTGATTCAAGCCTATGAATGTTTTCGTAGTAAAGAAGGAAAGTTACCCGCGACATGGGAAATTATTTATGGGCATGCTTGGGTTGCTGAAAAGCAATCCCAAAAACAGAATGGGTTTGATGAAATCAAAATACCTTTAAGTAGTATCATTCGGGGATAAATTATTTTTTAATCGTGTTTTTATTGAAAGCATATTGTTAAGCATGGTTTTTAAGAATAGCTATTATGCCAAAAAAAAGCTTTTTGCGAATTCGCTTCTAGTAGCATAATAGATATATAATATTCGAATAATTTAAGATTTTAGTGAACTTTTCTATTGTTTTTTTATAGTATTTACTTATGAAATTTTTAAATCAATATCGATTCATTTTTTTGGGGGTTTTACTTTTATTTACTAATAGCCAAGTACTAGCTGAAGCTAAACTAAGCCAATTATTAAATAATCTACAAACCTCTCGAGCTAATTTTACTCAGACGGTCATGAATTCTAGAGGTCAGATTTTACAGCAAATAAATGGCAAGATGACGATACAACGACCGGGCTGTTTTCGATGGGAAGTTATGCAACCCAACAAACAGTTACTAATTGCAGATGGTCAACGTATTTTGTTTTATGATATTGATTTGCAACAAATAACAATCCAAAAACAAAAAACAGCCGATACAGATTCTCCTGCGGCATTATTAAGTGAATCCCCTAAAAATTTGACCCAACTTTTCGTTATTCGCCCGCTAATGGGTGTCCAGGGTTTTACTTTATTTCCTAAAAATAAAAATGCATTATTTCAATCGATTACTTTGATTTTTCAAAAAGATCGCTTACATGAGATGCGTTTGACCGACAAATTAGGTCAACAAACAGTAATTAATTTTTCTCAAGTTGAATTAAATCCTTATTTGCCTGCAAAGACATTTCAGTTTGTTATGCCGAAAGATCAAAATATCGAAATCGTTAAAGGTTAAGCTTATGGCACCTCATCACCATCACCATAATACTTTTGTTAGTTTAAATATAAGCTTTGCTATTGCTATTTTGTTAAATTCAAGTTTTTTATTAACAGAAGTAATGTATGGTTTTATTGCCCATTCAGTAAGTTTATTATCGGATGCTGTTCACAATTTTGGAGATGTTTTAGGTTTATTGATGTCTTGGGGAGCCAGTGTTTTAGTTAAAAGACGAGCGTCACAACGCTATAGTTACGGCTATAAAAAATTAACTATTTTGGCTGCATTGGCTAATGCTTTATTGCTTGTTCTAACATCAGCTTTAATTGTTTATGAATCTATTAATAGACTCAATAACCCTAAAGAAATTAATGAAATCATCGTGATGATAGTTGCTTTCATAGGGATATTGATCAACGGAGGAACGGCTTTATTATTTATGCGACAAAGTGCTACTGATCTTAATATTAAAGGAGCATTTTTACATTTAGCTTATGATGCACTTATTGCTTTAGGTGTCGTATTAGCGGGCGTAGCTATTTATTTTACTGGTTGGTTATGGATAGATCCGATAGTAGGATTGTTAATCGTGGGTATTATCGCCTGGGGTAGTTGGAATTTATTACAACGATCTGTCGAACTAATTTTAGGTGCGGTTCCTTATGGAGTAAATCAAAAAGCGGTATATACTTATTTAAAAGAGTTGCCCGGGGTACAAGAAGTCCATGATTTGCATATTTGGGGTTTAAGTACGCAAGAAACCGCTTTAACTGCGCATTTGATCATGCCAGAAAGTGGCCTATCGGATGAAGAATATTTAAAGATCAATCAATTTTTGGCTAAGGAATTTCATATCCAACACATTACTTTGCAAGTTGAACAAGGACAAAAAAAGTATCCTTGCTCGCAGTCTTTAATTTGCTAACTTTAATAACGCGCTGGCTTAATTTTATACGTAAATTTTACTAACTATTTTTTGGCCATTAAATGTTTTTTATATTATATGTAACGATAGGATTATTAGCTGGATTTTTAGCGGGACTATTAGGTATAGGTGGTGGAACTGTTTTAGTTCCCGGTTTACTTGGCATTTTTTCACATGCAAATATTCCTGACCATTTGCAAATGCATATGGCAACGAGCACAGCATTGACGTCTATTATTTTTACTTCACTTATTGCTGTTTATCATCAACAGCGTAGTTTTTCTATTAATTGGCTTTTATTTCAACAGTTAGTTCCAGGGATGGTAGTGGGTATAATAACTGGAGCTTTATTAGCATTATTACTATCTACACAAACATTGAAACTATTATTTAGCTTATTTCTTTTTTCGGTTGCATTCAAATTATATTTTCATAGAAGTCCAACTGTAAAAAAAGAAATCATTGTTTTAAATACTTTCAAAAAGTGGTCCATAGGTTTCTTTATTGGAATTATTTCAGGAATGCTAGGTCTTGGTGGAGGAGCTATTGCCGTTCCAGTTTTTTTACGTTTGGGCTTATCTACGCATCATGCGATTGCGACTTCTTCGGCCTGTGTATTATTACTTGCGGTCTTAGGCGCTATAACTTTTACTTTAACTGGCTTGCATGCCCATAATCTTCCATCCGGAAGTGTGGGATTTGTCTATTGGCCTGCGGTATTAGGCATATCGGTAGGAAGTGTGCTTTTTGTTCCTGTAGGTACCGGACTAGGAAAGCGCATTGCAGGGAATATTTTGCGCAGATTTTTTGCTTTATTTCTTTTTGTATTGGGCATTACCTTTTTAATTTATTAAAGTATTGATATGTCTTCAAATCATTCACAACCTATCGGCATATTTGATAGTGGTATTGGTGGCTTAACTGTTGCCCATGCAGTAACTAAATTGTTACCTAATGAATCTATCGTCTATTTTGGAGATACTGCCCATGCGCCTTGGGGGGATAAGTCTGCTGCAGCCATTCAAGCCTATTCCATAAAGATTTGCGATATGTTGCTTAAGCAAAATTGCAAGCTTATATTAATTGCTTGTAACTCAGCATCGGCTGTTGCTTATGAGCTAGTTAAAGAATATGTAGGTCGCAAAGCGATTGTAGTCGATGTGATTGATCCTATGATCGAATATTTAGCTAAAAATTATATCGACAAAACAATAGGTTTAATTGGCACTAAGCAAACCGTTAATTCAAATATCTATAGAAAAAAATTAGATGAATTGGGTATTAATATTCAATTAAATACGCTGGCTACCCCTTTACTCGTACCATTGATTGAGGAAGGTTTTATTGACCAAACTATTATGACCGACGCGATTAAGTCTTATTTGAATGAGTCATCTCTTCATAATCTTGATGCATTGGTCTTAGGATGTACACACTATCCTTTAATTAAACAGCATATTAAGCAATTTTATAACGATGCTACCGTTATTATCGATTCCACGGATATTGTTGCTGAAGTGGTAAAAAATATACTTAAAGGAAACAAGCTGCTCGCCCTTTCATCTAACGCTCCAAAAAAGAAATTTTATGTCTCAGATTACACTTCCGCATTTTCTGCTCTAGCCCATCTTTTCTTTAAAATGCCAATTATCTTAGAGCGATACCCTCTGTGGGAATGAACGATAGCCGTGAAATTTAGCGCTTATCACCTTTTAGCGTAAAATTGCTTATGGTAGAATAGCTAAATTTATAGACTTATGAGGGAAGTGATATGGCTTCTAGTCAAATACGTTTTAATCCAGGCTTAGAATCCGTTTTAGCCACCAATACGGTATTACGCCAAACCTATATCCTGCTAGGGCTAACGCTGATTTTTAGCGCAATAACAGCGGGGATAGCAATGCTCACCAATGCCTTGCCCTTAAATCCCTTTGTAACTCTTATCGGATATTTTGGTCTATTATTCCTAACCAATTATACTCGAAATAGCTCTTGGGGCTTGTTATCTGTGTTTGGTTTAACGGGATTTATGGGATATACGCTAGGTCCTATTTTAAATCACTATATTCATGGTTTCACCAATGGGCATGAATTAATCATGATGTCTTTAGGGGCTACCGGGCTTATCTTTTTTGCTTTATCTGCTTATGCGTTAACCACTAAAAAAGATTTTAGTTTTATGACAAGTTTTTTGATGGTAGGCATGATTGTTGCTTTCCTGGCAAGTATCGGTACATTATTCTTTCATATACCTGTATTAATGCTCACCTTGTCCGCGGTATTTATTTTATTATCATCGGGTATTATTTTGCTACAAACGAGTCAGATCATCCATGGCGGTGAAACTAACTACATTATGGCAACCGTTACGCTTTACGTATCACTTTATAATATCTTTTTAAGTTTATTAAACTTACTCGGTGCATTCAGCGGTAATCGAGATTAATTTATTTCAATAGCGATCTCATTTTACAACAAGAGATCGCTGCGAAAAAATAAATCTTTTTAAGATACTATCTATAATAGCTGGATTTTGGCCTACGAATAGCTTAATCCTTGTTCTATTTGGCTGGAACAGAAAAAGCTTCTCAACTATCCTCTAAAGGATTCTTAAGCAGAGAACAAAGTCTGCTTAAAAATTAGCGTCATCTCAGCTTTAGAAAATATTTTGTTGCAATGTTTTGGCAGCAGGTGGGGAAATGACAGGTTTAGTAGTTAACGGCGAGAAAATTTTGACCGATCAATTCGGATATCTTGTTCACGCGGCCGATTGGCATGAACAAGTAGCCACTAAGATAGCAAAAGATGAGGCATTATTACTTATCAAAGATCATTGGCATGTAATCTATTTTTTGCGCAATTTCTATCAGCAATATCATAAGACTCCTCCGATCAGGATTTTGGTTAATCAATTAGCCGTGCAATTAGGCTCAGAAAAAGCCAGTAGCATTTATCTCAATAATTTATTTCCAAAAGGTATACTTAAGCAAGCCAGTAAGTTAGCAGGATTGCCTAGACCTACGCGTTGCATGTAATCTATTAAAGTTAAATAGTAAAAAAATATAAATAATTAAAGGCAGAGATATGAAGGACGAAAAACTTCAAAATTTGATCGAAGATTCAATAAAAAATGAAAAAATGCGTAACTATTTGTCGAAATGTCTTGAACATGAAGAGGAACTGAATTTAAACCTCCCTTCATTTCTCGTCGAGAAAGCTAAACAACGATTTGAAAATAAAATAAAAACCTGCGAGCAGATAGTAAATGATTTACCTGATTGGCTAATTCCAGGTAGTGGTCCTCTCCGGAAATATCTTGATACTCTAAGGCCTATGCTAGCTAGGGTATATATAAATACCTCAGGAAAAATAATAGAACATAACTATAAGGAAATGAAATTTTTTATTAGTAAGGTTTTAAATCTCAACAGCTACCAACTTAAATTGAATTATTTCTATTTATCCATAAAATTGTTAGAGAAGATTGAAACGGGCAAAGAAGAGTCACATTGTAATAAAGAATTTATTGGTGCCTTAGACTTGCTACAAAAGTTTGTAACTGAGGAGAACTATATCCCTAATGAAGCGAATTTAAACTATATAAACGATTTAGAGCATGGGAGTAATGAAAGTGATATCAGAAAAATTTTTTATGGAATTATTCATGAATTAGATAATAAGCTACTTTTTCAAGATCTGTTAAAACAACTTTTAGAAATTATAAAAAATAAAAACGATTCATCATTAATTCTGTTTAGCAGTATTTTTATTGAAATGTGTCTTGCGGATGCTCAAATGGAGGCTGAGGATTTGCATCAGGCCTTACACATAATGCATTCTGCTTTTAAAGATTACAATGAACAAGTAAAGAAAAAATCTAATAGTTTTAATTTAAACAGACTAATTAGGAACGACCTAATCGATTTAAACCAATTTGAAAAAGATATACAAGAAAAAATTTCACGCTCAATAACTGATAATTTAGCAAATAAAAGCTTACAACAGGAATCTGTTCAAGTTGCCCTTATTTTGAAAGAGTTTGATTTTGGCACTTTCTTCACTACCGATGTTAATAGTAAAAAATTAAAGCGTAAACTTGATGATGCTAAAGTTAATTATAATGATACATTTAAAAGAAAGGCTAGCGCTGATAATTTTTCGTCAAAATTCTTTAAAGAAGGTTGGAAAAAAATAAGTAGTACAGCAAACCAAATTATAGAAAAAGGAAAAGCCATAACAGCAGACACAGTAGAAAATTTAGAAGAATTTGCAGAAAATAACGCAAACCGAGTAACCACTTTAATCAAAAAAATTCCTGCACCTTCATTTTCTAAAAAGGACGAAGACACCTATCAAATAGATTTGAATAATTCATTAACAAAAGATAAAGAAAAACTATCGTCGATTGAAAAAAAATTAAATGATTGGAATTTAATACTTAACTGTGTTAAACCGCTTTTCAATCAACATAATCAAAATGATACGGGTCAAATTAAAATAACTGAAAATATAGCGGATTTTGAAGAATCTATTGATACGTTACTGAAATTGCAAATTTCAAAAATACTTGACGAGTTTAAAAGAATTAATAATGAAATAGAAAAAAAGGATTATTGGTTAGCAAAATCTGAGATTAATAAAATTAGTTTGTCTTACAAAATATTTCATCGAGGCTACTTCAATATTGATTTTTCCATAAAAAAATTAAAAGCCGATTTAGGTGATACTCCATCTTTCGACAATATTAATAATTTTATATCAAAACAAAGTTTTTGGCCCTTATTGTTTACTTACGGAATTGTACGTTGGCCATGGCTGAATAAAACAACTTTTGCTCATACCTGGGCGGAACAATTATGTTTACCTGGTGTTATTAGTCAAACAGAGGAATTGAAAACCAAGTTATTTAATAATAACAATGAAAATTTAGTTGAAAAAATAATTACATTATTAAAAGCTTTTTCACCTTATAAAAACGATGTTGTAGTTAATATTCTAAATGAATTTAATCAATATATAGTTGCTCAATTGAATCAATTAAAAAAGTTTAAATTGCATAATAGTAATCGCTCAAAAGAAAAAATAAACAAAACCATAGCATCTCATAACATTGGCCAAGTAAGTTTTTATCCTTCTGCTTCAACTTCCTCTGCAACTGATTCATCTCGTCACTCTTTTCCATTTCTAATACTAGTAAATTAATTTTTAATATTTATGGAGTAAATATAAGATAAAAATTCAGTTGATTAATTATAATAAAAAATAATATTGAGAAATCAAATGACAACTGAAACCGAAAGCTTAGCTCTTATTCAGAAAGCAGAAAAACAAAAGCACACAATCATTGATGAAATATCAAATAGACCTTCTGAAAACTTATTTGTAATACGGGATTGGATTAAGAAAATAGATCTCAAGTCACCCTCCATTAATATTTCTCTAATAACAACTTTCATAGACAGAACCTTTTTTTATATTACAAATAAATTTAATACGGAAAAGGCGGGTTTTATAGAGAAGGTTTTGCTTAATTTAATAAAAAATTGGCATAATTTACAGGAGCAAAAAATATTTGACAATCTTTCTTCTCTGAAAGCATATGCTAAAAATAACGATGCGAATTCCGATACGGAATTAAAGAAATCTCTTGCCCCTGTTTTTAAAGACATTTTTCCTAGACAGAAGAAAAAACTTAAACCGCGAATTATTGAGTTTGATGAAGAAGGGAAAGGTTATGAGTTTTTTAATTGGTACCGATGTTTTTTAGATAATATTAATTTAGAAATTGTATATCCCAAAAAAATTAAAAGAAAATTATTGCGGGAAAAATTGTTTAAACAAGAGTTAGAATGTTTAGGAAAAATAGAAATCGATGAAGAGTCTTATTTAAATAATTTAAAAAGAAAAATTAAAATATATGAATATGATCTTTTTGTTGATAAAGAAGATGAGGATGCTAGACAACGTAATATTGAACAAAAGATAGAAAATACTAAAAAGGATCGGAATCGTCAAAAAATAAGTAAGTTGTTTCTCCCCGATAAATTACGAATTCTAAAAACAATTGAAATTTATAAGAAAACATTTGTTTCTCAATCAGTAAATATAAAACTTCCTTTCTTTGAAGCGAGTAAAGATAGCCTTTTAACTGCATTTCTCAAAACAGTTGATTATGAAAAGTTTCAACAATTAATTAGATTTTCTAAACATATTCTAATTTCTATCAATAAAATAAGAGAGACATTAGAAAAAATAGATAAATTTTCTGAAGATTTAGGTGTCTTTTCAGATTACGTAAGATTTTTAGATGATTGTTACAGATAGATTAAGGAAAATTTTAGCAGGGAAAATATTGGCAAATTTTTAGAAAGTGCATTAATTCTGTTTGAGCAAAAAACTTTAGCTTTTGATAATAAATATTGTTTACTAAACATACAAGAAAAAAAAAAAAAAGAAATTGTATTTTCAAAACTTGTTTTTTTGGATGATTTTATTTCTAAT
>X36_Agile_Frog__coassemble_9_pt1 | contig 74491 bp, 64 predicted proteins | sample X36_Agile_Frog__metabat2_low_PE_001 | metagenome-assembled genome bin X36_Agile_Frog
CCCTACAACTAATTACAAAACCAGTAATTAATAAATAATTTTTTTCTAGAATACATAAAGCCCCGCCTAAACCCACCTCCGACAACTCTTTTAGTACATTTTTCTTTTCTCTAATAATAAAAAAAACATTTCTTGGATTGTCTACATTTTCCTCTATTTCGGCTTTGTTTTTAGATAATCGATATAAATTAAATTGATTGCATCGTTGAGTTAATTCCGCAAGTCTTTCAATTTCCTCTTTATGATCTGGCGTTAAATGGATTACTTCAGTGTTTGATTCAAATATTTTTATATCCTCACTATATTCCTCTATACCATAATTCTTGAGAGACGTAGAAGGCATAATCATCTGATTACTATACAATTCAGTTCTTTTTTTATCAGTATCTGTAACCTTTGCGTATTGATTGGAATTAAAAATCAAGTTTTTATTAAATTCTTCCATATTTTGCGGCGCTTTTACACACCCAACCTCTGGTAGTTTTTTCTCAACTTGGCTTAATTCATCTTCATTATCATCTAGGAATAAAATTTGATCCAAAGAAATATTAAGCTCATCTGAAATATTTTTAATATTTTCAAATTTAAATTCATAATTAATTTTATTATAACAATCTTCTATTCCTAAATATTTTTTATTGAAAACTTTAGTTTTAGAATCAATCTCAATATTTTTTTTCTTTATAAAATGATCTTTTTTAAGCAACATTTCCTTGTTTTCATTAGAAACATTATAAACAACCTCTTCATAATTTTTACTACATAAAACAATAAGTTTTCCTTGCTTTTGTTGGTCGATCAAGAATTGCTGTATAGCGCGATTGTGCGGTTCGATAGTAATATTGTTAGGACCATCTTCTCCTGCCTTGCCCTTAATCAAAGTATCATCAACATCTGCTGCAATCAATTTATACGGTTTTGGAGCCAATATATAAACTACCTTAAGTATCAGGGCAGCTATTCCACAATAAAAAAGTATAGTATAAGGAATATGATATTTTTCTCCTGAAGTATTTTGAATACTTGTGATGGAATATTCATTGCAAATCTTTTCAGCAGTTATTAAATAAACTTTATTTTGCAGTATTTGCCTAAATTTATTGATTAAATCTTTAAATTTAAGAGAATTATCATTAAAGCTTGGACACCAAAAAACAATTATTGACATGCTTTCTGAATTATTTAATTCCACTAATTTTTCTGCAATATTAATTAAATCGTTGGTTGCTAGGTCACTCAATCTTAATAAAATTACGCAGAAATTCGGTTTTTGTTCACTTGTTTGTAAATTAAGAAGTGCTTGTTTTAAATTAGCTTCCACATATTCTATTTTAAATGATTTAATTGGTAAGTGTTCTTTTAAAGATTGGAAAGGTTTTTGAAGATAGTCCGAATTAAATGTAGAAAGAATTAACATTTTTTTTATTCCATTTTTGTTGTAAGAATTCACGTAAGGTAAATTATATTACCATTTTAAACATATTAAAAGTATTTTAAAAAAAATTAAAAATAGAGAACAATTAAAATTATAAAAATTTATTTTTAATTTAATTAAAATTAGGAATAAATATTTTGCGTAACAAACTAGATTTTATCTAGCTTGTTACTTTAGAAAGGTTAGTGGTATTAACCATACTGACTAATTCTCGGATCACCACTGAAAACATCATTAACTTCAATTCGCCAGTGCTACGTAAATCAGCTAAAAATTGTTCCCAGCGTTGGATGAAGTCTTGATTGTCTGCTTCCCACTGTTCCAAGCAGATTTCATTATTACCTTGTTTATCTATAACACATTGTAAAATGATAACGGTCAAATGACGTTGTTGTGTATCTAGATCATCCAATAAGATCACTCTAGCCAAATTGTCCCATAAAGTTTCAATCGTTATCTTCATAATCTGGGATCGCAACCAAGTAAATTCAAATCTTTCACCCACCATGAAATACAGTTCGGCTACATTTTGCAAAGTTAAATTATTTTTCTGCGCTGCATCAATAATGTCCAATAAAGCGTATTCATGATCCACATTCGCAATACGTTTCGCTGTATCTTCTGATATACCTGCTTCGATAAGCCCTTGAATATTTTTTTCCCAGTGTTCTCGTTCCTCACCAATAAGTAAATTAGGTAGGTTTTTATTCAGTGTAACTATTGATTGTTTAAATCGATCGACCATTCCTAAAATATCAGTTAATTGATCCTTATAGTTATAGATAAACCATCGGGTTGCACGCCTTATCAACCGATTAAATTGGCGCATAATAGCGTAGCGAGTAATTGGGGCTACATCATCATTTAAGTTTTCTGCAATTCCGAGTAGCTCAGAAAAACCAAACACATGGTGCGCAATTGCATAAGCTCGTGCAATTGAAGCGATATCTGCGCCAATTTCAGTCTTTAAACGGAAGACAAAGGTAATACCCATATCATTAACCATGGCATTACTAATCTTGGTTGCAATAATTTCGCGACGCAAACTATGTTGCTGCATAAATTTAGAGAATCGACCGCGCAAAGGTTTTGGAAAAGCAGATTCCAAAACGCGTTTTAAATACTCTTCTTCTAAAGAATGCTTCTCCAGTAACTCAGCTTTTACCCACATTTTGGTATACGCAAGTAATACAGCAATCTCAGGACTAGTTAATCCTTTACCCAACGCTTTCCTTTCTAATAAGGCCTTTTCATCCGGGAGAAATTCTAATGCTCGGTCTAATTTACCGTGCCGTTCTAATTCTTGAATGTAACGGCGATGAAATTCTAATTCCTGCTGAGCATGCATAGCCGCTAAACTAATAGTACGTGTTTGACAATAATTATCATAAAGAACAAGTTTAGCAATTTCATCGGTCATTTCTGCTAATAATGCATTTCGTTGATCAAAAGTCATCTCACCCGAAGCGACCACTGCATTCAATAAAATCTTACAATTAACTTCATGATCCGAACAATCAACACCGGCAGAGTTATCAATAAAGTCCGTATAAATTAAGCCACCATTTAAAGCATATTCAATACGACCCAATTGAGTTAAACCAAGATTTCCTCCCTCAGCTACAATGCGGCAACGTAATTCTTTAGCATCAATACGTAAACTATCGTTAGTTCTATCACCAACATCTGCATTTCTTTCACTCGATGCTTTAACATAAGTACCAATACCGCCATTCCATAATAAATCGACGCTGGCTTTTAATATCGCTCGAATTAATCCATCGGGTGCAATGGAATCTTGACTAATATCTAATAATTTTTTAATTTCGCTAGACAATACGATGGATTTTTGTGATCGTAAAAAAATACCCCCGCCTTTTGAAATTAAATTGGAATTGTAATCCTGCCAAGTAGAGCGTGGTAGATTAAATAAACGTTTTCTTTCTTGAAAGCTTTTTTCTGGATCTGGATTAGGATCAATAAATATATGCATATGATTAAATGCGGCAACGAGCTTAATATGATGAGACAGAAGCATCCCATTACCAAAAACATCGCCTGACATATCACCAATACCAACAACGGTAAAATCATTTTTATCCGGATTCAATCCTAAAGCTCTACAATGCCTTCGAACAGATTCCCATGCCCCACGTGCAGTAATGCCCATTTTTTTATGGTCATAACCGACACTGCCGCCTGAAGCAAACGCATCACCTAACCAAAAGTTGTATTCAGCCGCGATGGAATTCGCAATATCTGAAAAACTCGCCGTACCTTTATCAGCAGCAACAACTAAATAAGGATCTTCTTCATCGTACCGCACAACATCCTTGGGATGTATAACTACATTATTTTGCAAATTATCGGTCAAATCCAATAAGCCGCGCATAAAAGTCTTATAGCAGATGATCACTTCATTCATCACTGCTTCACGATCAGAATTTTCAGGTAATTGCTTGCAAACGAAACCACCTTTAGCCCCGGCAGGAACTATCACCGCATTTTTTACCTGCTGAGCTTTCATTAAACCTAATACTTCTGTGCGAAAATCTTCTCTACGATCTGACCAACGGATACCCCCACGAGCAACCTTCGCAGCCCTTAAATGAACCGCCTCAACACGTGGAGAATACACAAAAATTTCATACATTGGTCTAGGCAATGGTAAATCTGTAATTTGACTAGGATTTAACTTAAGTGCCAACCACGGCTTTGGTTTGTTCTGTTGACAGGTTTGATAGTAATTAGTTCGCAACGTTGCCTGAATGACTTCAAATAAATTTCGCAAAATGCGATCTTCGTCTAGACTCACGACTGCATCCAAGGCAGTATGTAAACTTTTTTCCAGACTAGCCGTCACACTACCGGATTCATCTTGAAGACTAGGATCAAAATAATATTTAAATAGTTTAACTAAAATTTTAGCGATTTCTGCATTTCGCGATACCACTGTTTCTACGTATGCTTGACTAAATGGCACTCCAATTTGACGAAGATATTTGGTATAAGCTCTTAATATAGAAACTTCACGCCAAGTTAATTGACCAGCCAATATTAAACGATTAAACCCATCATTTTCGACTTCTCCAGACCATATCTTACTAAAAGCTTCTTGAAAAATTTCTTTAACCTGAGAAACATCTATGTCATCAATATGCACGGGCTTCACGCCAAAATCATTAATCCAAATTCGGTGACCATCGGGTAAGGTAATTTCTTGTGGCCACTCATCCATGACGCGTAAGCCCATATTTTCCAGAACTGGCAAGGCATCCGACAAAATGATGGGTTTGCCTGCCTGAAATAATTTAAACCTTAATGGGACACCCTTTTCATTCGCAGATGGATAAAAATTCATTTCTAAAGGATGCTCTAGGGAAATTCTTTCTAATTGTGCAATATCATGTACAGCTATGTTTGCGGAAAATGTATCTCGATATCCACTAGGAAAAGCATACATATATTTCTGTAGCAGGCGCGTACCATCTTGTTCGCCATAATATTCAATTAAAGCCTGACGTAATTCTTCTTTCCAAGAACGAGCTACTTCAACCAGTTGTGCTTCAATTTTTTTAACATCATAGGTTAAATCTTTCTTAGGATCGGTCCTAATTAAAAAATGGATACGCGCAAGATTAGAATCTCCAAATAAAGTTGAAAAACCAATTTCAATACCAGAGAATTCTCGTACCAAGATCTTTTCCATCTGGCGTTGTAGATCGGTGTTTAATTGTTCTTTGGGTAAATAAACTAAACAAGAAATAAAGCGCCGATAATTATCTTGCCTTACGAATAGACGGACTGTTCTTTGCTCTTGAATATGTAAAATACCTAAAGCGAGTTGCGTTAGCTCCTTCACTGAAGCTTGAAATAAATCGTCGCGAGGTAAACTTGAAAGAATATCTAATAATGCTTTTCCAGCATGGCCTTTTAAAGGTAGATTTGAATTTTGTAAAATTAATTGTATCTTGCGCCGTATCAATGGAATGCTGCGTGGATCACTATGATAAACTGTTGAAGTATAAAGACCAATAAAACGTCTTTCTCCAATTAATTCCCCCTGTTCATTAAAACGTTTGACACCAATGTAATCAGCATAAACAGATCGATGCACTCTGGATTTACTATTGGTCTTAGAAATAACAAGTACTTGTGGAGAAAAAGCCAAACGACGCGCTTCCGGAGGTAATTCTGTTAAAGGTTTTTCTTCCTTACTTCGGGTTTCATCTCTTAAAACACCTAAACCCGATTTTTTGACCATGCGCAATGTCTTATGATCTTTGCTTAAATCGTAATCACGACAACCTAAAAAAGTAAAATGATCATTCAGCAGCCAAACCAAAAAATCTTTAGATTCCGCAACATCTTCTGGATCGTAGGGCGGGGAATTTTGTTCCAGTTCGCTTAAACAATTTTGCATTCTCGATCGCATTTCGGGCCAGTCGTTTACAACTAAACTAACCTGCTCTAATAGCTTTTCCAGCTTTTTAGCCAGCTTATTAAGAATTTCAGCACTCGAATTTTTATCAATTTCCAAATAAATCAAGGCTTCAGTTTGTTTGTCGGAAATAGCATCATAAGGTAAAACCTCTGTTACTTTCCCTTGTTGATCACGGCGTAATTTTATGTTCCCAAAATGGATATTGAAAAAAATATTAAATCCTTGCCGATTGATCTCCATGCGGGTGGAATCTACTAAGAAAGGCTTATCTTCAGCAACGATTTGAACAATGCTATATTTGCTTTCCCAACCATCTTTTTCAAGGCTAGGATTATAAACACGAATCTTTGCTTGACCAGGTAAACGTTGGTAAATAAGATTCCAATGAGAAGCAAGTGCTGCGCCAAGATTTTCTGCAGAACGACTTGTTAAAGTTTCTAAGTCGGTATGGGCATAATACTGGTGGGCAAAAGCAGTAAATAACTTAGTTTGATTTTTGAAGACTTTTTGCAATGCAAATTTTAAAATTTTATCTATGATCGATTTATAAACGCGGTTAGTAAGGTTGTTCATATTGAACTAAAAAATTGAATGATAAAAATTCCCCATACCCGTTGGTAAAATCCTTAAATCCATTCTCCTATTTATAACCAATAGACACTTTATAAGGGGTCAAGTAAACTAGCTCATTGTAATACGCTCCCAACAAAAAACCAATGAAAACCATCTAATTTTATGTCAGCTTCTAATAGCGATTCAGCAGAAATCAGCAAGTTTACGCAGATGGCTGAGCAATGGTGGGATATTGAGGGTCTATGCAAACCCTTACACATCATCAACCCTCTGCGCTTAGATTTTATAACAGCACACCAAGCGCTACCAGGTCAAAAAGTAATCGATATTGGTTGTGGCGGGGGAATATTAACTGAAGCATTGGCTAAAAAAGCTGCTCAAGTTACCGGTATTGATAAAAGTAACTCCCTCATAGAAGTTGCAAAAAAGCATGCGGAAGAAAATCAATTTTCAATCAAATATTACCTTACTGATGCAGAATCATACGCTAAAAATCATAGTCAGTCCTTTGATGTGGTGTGTTGCATGGAGTTATTGGAACATGTCCCTGACCCCAGCTCGCTTATACAAGCTTGTAGTGACTTAGCTAAGCCAGGCGCTAGCATTTTTTTTTCTACGATCAACCGTAATCCTCATGCTTACTTATTAGCCATACTCGGCGCGGAATATTTTTTAAAACTTTTACCTCGCGGAACACACGATTATAAAAAGTTTATTCGCCCTTCAGAATTGGCTAGCGCAGCTCGACAAGCTAATTTGATACTGCAAAAGTTTCAAGGCATCCACTATAATCCTCTTACCCAACATTATGCCTTAGGAAAAGATATTCGAGTCAATTATCTTGCTGCTTTTAAAAAGCGTGCCTAGTTATACCATTTGCAATTTCAAAACATGCAAAAATCTACTCACAGCAATTGGATTTTTGGCAAAGCGCCGCTAGAATGAAAAAATCTTCGTACGTATGTTATACATGAGGATTGCGAGTTGAGCGGCAACACAGACAAAAATTCAAGTGCGAAAAATATAAATGGAATACTTTTTGACCTCGACGGAACCCTGCTAGATACCGCTGCTGATTTAGCCGCTGCCCTCAATTACGTTTTAAAATCACAACGGAAACAACCTTTATCTATTGATAACATTCGACCTGCTATCTCTTCTGGCGTAGCCGGCTTATTAAACCTAGGACTCCAAATCGAAGTAAAGGATTCTATCTTCCCGCAGTTGCGCAAACAATTTCTCGATTACTATGTACAACATATTTGTGTACATACTCATTTATTTCCAGGTGTAGAAGCTTTAATTAATTACTTGCAAGAAAAAAAATGGCCATGGGGTATTGTCACTAATAAATCGACTATTTTAACTGAGGATTTAATAAAAAAATTCCCCTTACTTAATAAAGCTAGATGTATTATTTCTGGAGATACGCTTAAATATAGTAAGCCTCACCCGCAACCCTTATTGCATGCCTCTGACTGCATAGGCTGCCTTCCAGAAAATTGCATTTATGTTGGTGATGCCAAATGCGATATCGATGCAGCAAATGCTGCGGGCATGTATAGTCTTATCGCGCTTTATGGATATTTCAATAACAAAGATGATATAACTACTTGGAATGCCAGTTCCACTGTTGCTACTCCTCTTGCTATTATTAATTATTTAAAACAATCAAAACTCAAATTATAAAACTCATCATGATTTAAAAAAAACCAAAAAATTTTTTGCTATACTTAAACTCTTCATTCTACCGAGTGTAAAAATGACTAATTTGTTAGAACCTACTTTACGGGTAAAAACCAGGCCTAACGATGCCAATAAAGCCGGTGATATTTTTGGTGGTTGGTTGATGTCACAAATCGATATTGCTGGAGCTATTGCTGCTGCGCAACGCGCTAAGGGACCTGTCGTTACCGTTGCTGTTAAAGAATTAAAGTTCTTACAACCTTTGTTTATTTATGATATTGCAAGCTTTTATACCAAGATTATCGCAGTAGGAAAAACTTCAGTAACGATAGAGGTAGAAGTCTATGCAGAACGTTACCAAGAAGGGGTGAATGAATCTACTCAAATTAAAGTTTCGGAAGCCAGTCTAGTTTATGTAGCAGTATCAAAACCTGGAGAAAAACGTTTAATCCCTAACGAATAATAAACCAATGTTAAACGCCACTACCTATAGTTATTTCTGCATTAGGTAGCGTTATATTTAATTCTAATATTGAGCAATTCCCAGTCCGTTCCAGCTCAACTTTGACTTGGTCTTGATCGATATCGACATATTTAGCAATGACTTCAATCAATTCCTGTTGCAATCTCGGTAAAAAGTCGGAATTATTCTCGGTTCTGCGTTCATGAGATACAATAATTTGTAAACGTTCTTTAGCAAGCGTCGCAGTATTTTTAGGTTTATTTCTAAAAATATAATCTAACAAGCTCATGTTGCTACCTCCTCACGGCCAAAGAGACGGCGTAACAAACCTTTCTTTTCTAGTTTAATAAATTTAAAAGGTATTTCTTCGCCTAATAAGCGAGAAACAGCATCTGCATAAGCCTGATGCGCATCGCTTTCTCCGTTTAACGTAACGGGTACACCTGCATTGGATGCGCGTAATACGGCTTGTGATTCTGGAATAACGCTCAACAAGGGGATGGATAATATATCCAACACATCATCCACGCTAAGCATATCGCCTTTTTCTACTCGTGTTAAAGAATAACGTGTCAGGAGTAAATGTTGTTTCACTGGTTCAAGACCTAATTCAGCACGTCTCGATTTACTATCTAAGATTCCTAACATTCTATCGGAATCTCTAACAGAAGAAACTTCCGGATTGCTGACAACAATCGCTATATCAGCAAAATACATCGCTAAGGTTGCACCGCGTTCTATACCGGCAGGTGAATCGCAAAGAATATAATCAAAATCTTTTTTGAGTTCGTCTAAAATTTTTTCCACGCCTTCTTTGGTCAAAGCATCTTTATCGCGAGTTTGTGAAGCAGGTAGAATATAAAGATTTTCGAGCCTTTTATCTTTAATTAAGGCTTGTTTAATATTCGCTTCGCCGCGAATCACATTCACAAAATCAAAAACAACTCGTCTTTCGCAACCCATAATTAAATCGAGATTACGTAAACCAATATCAAAATCAATAACGACTGTTTTAAACCCACGAAAAGCAAGACCTGCTGCCATCGCAGCACTACTTGTCGTTTTTCCGACACCACCCTTTCCAGATGTAATAACAATAATTTCAGCCAAGGGTTGCTCCTATTATCAATTTAAAGAATGTTGTAGCGATCATTTTCAGCTAAGATTATTTTTTAGATTCGTATGGCATTGCTTAGTAAGTGCTCACCCTATATATTGATGAACGCACCGTTAAAACACCTATATAGGCTAATATTACTGGATTTCCTTAAAAAGTGGAAGTTTTCTTACGTAAAAGATTAAAGTTTATTTTTTGCATAAGAAAAATACAAGACAAGTTAATATTGCATATTATTCTCATTTTTATCTTTTTTAGTTTTATGCTAAGCACCGAACAACTACAAGCTGCGTATATTTTGCACACCCGTCCTTATCGAGACACTAGTTTATTAATAGACGCATTTACAGCTTCGCAAGGTAGAATAAATCTTATTGCCAAAGGCGCGCGTGGAGTACGTGGAAAAAAATCACGTTTCAAAGGATCACTACAAGCTTTTGTACCATTGCTACTTTCTTGGCGCGGCAAAACTGATCTCATGAATTTACTCAATGCAGAACCCCATCCTATTTCTCTTCCTCATTTAACAGGTAAACTTTTAGTTTGTGGTCTTTATCTCAATGAACTATTAATCCGTTTACTTTATCGTTACGATCCTTATCCGCATTTGTTCCAAGCTTATCAAACGGCGCTGTGCAACTTACCTGACAATCCAGCTATTGCTTTACGTTTGTTTGAAAAAAAACTACTCGCTGAATTAGGTTATGCTTTATATCTGGATAAGGATAGTCAAACCAACCAAGCTCTTTTACCTTATCAATCTTACCAATTTATCCCAAGTCAAGGTTTGGTTGTTTGCTTAAATAAATCACTACCTAAGCAATCAGTTTTTTCTGGCGCATCACTTTTGGCGATGCACCATGAAGCATGGGGGACACCTATACATTTATTAGATGCAAAGCGTTTATTCCGTCTTGCTTTAAATTATCTACTCGAAGGCAAAATTATCCGTAGTCGTGAATTATTAGTGCTTTCATAGTACTGCTATTGGTAATTCGCAAAGATATACTCATAGCAACTAACAGAAATGTGCTAGGTTTAAAGAATTAAATACATAGACGTACACGTTGACATCTAATAATATTATTAATATTATCTTTATAATAAGCTTAAGTACCCTATTCAATACTTACTTCAACTTAATACTTATATACTTTAGAATAATACACTAAAACCTACGGGGTTCATTATGAAGTTTCACGTCCATTGCTTACTCTCTATCCTAGGTCTATCGCTTTTAGCAGGTTGTGCATCTTCTTTATCGCCGGATGTTTATACTACAAGTGGGGCTGGACAAGTCCAGCGTGTTGTTAAGGGTGTGGTAACCAGTAGCCGAGTTGTGAAAGTAACCGGAAATAGCGAGCTTGGTGTTGGAGGTATAGCCGGAGGTGCTTTAGGCGCTATTGCTGGCTCCGAAATAGGTGGAGGGAGAGGTAGTTTAGCCACCGGAATTGGTGGTGCTCTATTAGGTGGTTTTGCAGGCAATCAGATTCAAAAAGGTCTTTCTACACAAACCGGTGTTGAATATGTAGTTAAACTCAGAAATAACTCGTTAATTTCTGTCGTACAAGCACCGACCCCAACTTTTAATCGCGGCCAGCATGTATTAGTACAATATGGTGCTGGTGGTCGTCCACGCGTCATTGCTGATCCTGATTACTATACACGCTAATCGTTTAATTCTTCAACTGCTTAGATAATTGAAAGTTAAATTTGTTCCATCTTTTCAGGAAAAAAAATGTCTACGACTAAACTCAGTAAACGCAATCTATTTTCAACTTTATTATTAGGATTCTCATCCGGTTTACCGCTCGCATTAACCTCTAGCACACTACAAGCTTGGTTTACAGTAACGGGTGCCAGTTTGCTTGCTATTGGGAGTTTAGGATTAATTGGTCAACCTTATATCTATAAATTTCTTTGGGCACCTTTACTTGATCGTTGGATCCCTCCTCTATTAGGACGGCGACGAGGTTGGATCATCCTTATACAATTTGCTTTGATAGTAGCCATTTCTATCATGGCTTTTGCTAATCCTCAAACCAGTGCTTCATTATTAATATCCGTTGCTTTTCTGGTTGCTTTTCTTTCAGCTTCACAGGATATTTCTATCGATGCGTATCGAACAGATATTCTTAAACCTAACGAACGAGGATTAGGAACCACACTGTATAGTTGGGGATATAGGGCTGCTATGCTAGTTTCTGGTGCAGCAGCACTTGCTTTAGCTGAATATATTGGCTGGCGTAGTACGTATTTGTTAATGGCAGGTTTAATAGTTATAGGTCTTTTTGGCGCCTGGTTTGGTGAAGAACCTAATGATGATGAAGAAAAACACCCTCCAACCACTTTACGCGCTGCAGTCATTGAACCCTTTCGAGATTTCTTAAGCCGAAAGTCTGCTTGGTTAATTTTATTATTTATTTTACTTTATAAGTTCGGTGATGCACTGAGTCTTTCATTAACCACACCATTTCTAATTCGTGGCTTAGGCTTTTCTTTAAGCACTGTAGCTTTTGTTAATAAAGGTATCGGTTTCGTCGCTACCATGCTAGGACTTCTTGCAGGTGGTGTTTTAATGGCACGTATTAGTTTATTTCGTGCTTTGTTATATTTTGGTATTTTACAAGCAGTGGCCATTTTAACTTTTCTGCATCTGGCTATTGTGGGACATAATTACCATTGGCTAATTTTTGCGGTTTCTATCGATAGTTTTTGTAATGCCATGGGGAGTGTAGCCTTCGTCGCCTTATTCATGAGCTTATGCAATCATCGCTATACAGCCACCCAATTTGCTCTATTTACAGCATTCTCTAGTGTTGGGCGTGTTTTTGTAGGGCCACTAGCAGGTCTAATTGCTACTTATTATAGTTGGCCCGTATTTTTTGTATTATCGCTTGCAGCTTCTCTACCTGGCCTAGGCTTATTATGGCATTTACGTGACAGCTTTAATAATAACCACTCTGATACTGTCCTGGAAAAAACTGCTTGAAATGATCAATTATCAAGGACGATAATCGTTTCTACTTCCACTTTAACCTCCAAGGTAAATTTACTGCTCCAATAATACTTCTAGCAAACACCCTACTGACCTACATCTCGTCAGTCTGACGGTTATTTTGTTTGCCATTAGGTAAAGCCTAAAAAATAAGTTAAAACCTAGTAAATTTTAACGTATTCGACTTGAATTTTCTTAGTATGCTCCCCATATAGAGTGGTGTTGGTGTGATAAAGTTAACTTATTGTACTCTTTATCAAACATCATTATGATTAGCCCCTGCTGCTGAGGGGTTAATTTGATTAATATCCTCATTTTGACAGTAATTCTTAAGGAGAAATCTGCATGAGTGTTGCATTAGAAAAACCTTTAGTTGAAAATTTAGTTCCTATGAACGATCGTATTCTTGTCAAACGCGATGAAGAAGAAGAAAGATCCGTAGGTGGTATTGTTATTCCGGATACCGCAAAAGAGAAACCTGTTAGGGGGACAGTAGTCGCTGTAGGGCATGGTAAACGCTTGAAATCAGGTCAAATTCAAGCGTTAAGCATTAAAGTAGGCGATAAAATATATTTCGGAAAATATAGTGGAACTGAAATCAAACTTGATGCTCAAGAATATCTCATCATGCGTGAAGAGGATGTTCTGGCGTTAATCAAAAATTAATCACAATTTTAACCCTTTTTTTATTCAGAGGAATTAATACAATGGCTGCAAAAGTTTTACAATTTGGTGTAGATGCACGTGCTTCTATCCTACGAGGTGTTGATATACTCGCAGAGGCCGTCAAAGTAACTTTAGGACCTAAAGGTCGGAATGTTATTTTAGACAAAAGTTTCGGCTCTCCTACCATTACAAAAGATGGGGTTTCCGTTGCGAAAGAAATCGAACTCAAAGATAAATTTGAGAATATGGGCGCACAAATGGTCAAAGAAGTGGCTTCTCAAACTTCAGACGAAGCCGGCGATGGTACGACCACTGCTACCGTGTTGGCTCAGGCTATTTTACGTGAAGGAATGAAAGCCGTTGCTGCTGGCATGAACCCCATGGATCTCAAGCGAGGTATTGATACTGCAGTAACAACTGCAATAGAAGCACTACAAGCTATTTCTAAACCTTGTGATGAAGATCATTGGATTACGCAAGTAGGTACTGTTTCGGCTAATGATGATAAAGCTATCGGTAAAATTATCGCTAGTGCGATGAGCAAGGTGGGTAAAAAAGGAGTCATTACCGTAGAAGATGGTTCCGGCCTGCAAAATGAACTCGATACAGTAGAAGGTATGCAATTTGACCGTGGTTATCTCTCACCTTATTTCATCAACAACCAACAAAGCATGGCTTGCGAATTGGATAATCCTTATATTCTATTAGTGGATAAGAAAGTCTCTAATATTCGCGAAATGCTACCTGCACTTGAAGGTGTTGCTAAAGCAGGTCGTTCTTTATTCATTATCGCAGAAGATGTGGAAGGCGAAGCATTAGCAACCTTAGTTGTAAATACCATTCGTGGCATCGTCAAAGTTTGTGCGGTGAAGGCACCTGGCTTTGGTGACCGTCGTAAAGAAATGCTAAAAGACATTGCTATTTTAACCAAAGCTAATGTTATGGACGAACAATGTGGCTTAATGCTTGAAAAAGCTTGTTTAGAAGACTTAGGTTCGGCTAAACGTGTGGTTGTCACTAAAGACAACACGACCATCATCGGCGGCGAAGGTGAAAAATGCAAGATTCAATCTCGAATATGTGAGATTGATGCTCAAATTAAAATCAGTACGTCTGACTATGATAAAGAAAAACTACAGGAACGTTCCGCTAAACTATCTGGTGGTGTTGCTGTCATTAAAGTTGGTGCTGCTACTGAAATGGAAATGAAAGAAAAGAAAGCCCGTGTAGAGGATGCATTGCATGCAACTCGTGCTGCCGTTGAAGCAGGTATTGTTCCTGGAGGCGGTGTCGCTTTAATTCGTTCGTTAAGGGCTTTAAAAAACCTCAAAGTTGTTAATGCCGATCAGGAACACGGTGTTCGTATTGTTGCTGAAGCAATGCGCTCACCATTACGTCAAATTGTTGCTAATGCTGGTGGACTTCCAGACGTCGTGATTGATAAAGTACTGCATAGTACAGAAGTTAACTACGGCTACAATGCAGCAACAGGTGAATATGGCGACATGATAGAAATGGGTATTTTAGATCCTACTAAAGTTACTCAAACTGCATTACAAAATGCCGCTTCTATCGCTGGTCTCATGATTACCACAGAATGCATGATTGCTGAAACCCCTAAGAAAGATGAAGGCGCTGGTGCTCCTGGTGATATGGGCGGCATGGGTGGTATGGGCGGAATGGGCGGAATGGGTGGCATGATGTAACCCTTTAGTTTTATATCATAAAAAAACCCCGCTATTGCGGGGTTTTTCTTTTTCAATGAATTAAAGCTACACTTATGAAAAGAGTAAAATGATATCCTAGATGAGGAATTATTTTTATGTTTAGTCGTATTTTATTATTTTTAGGCACTAACATTTTAGTTATTGCTACTATTTCTATTGTTACCAATTTATTAGGCCTACATAGTTATCTCACCTCTCACGGAATTAATTATCTATCGTTAGCTATTTTTTGCGCTTTATGGGGTACAGCGGGAGCCTTTATTTCACTTTTCACCTCAAAATTCATTGCCAAAAAAAGTATGGATTTAAAAATTATTGATCCCAACGTTGCTGTAGGTGAAGAAAAAAACATACTTGAAGTTATCCATAATTTAGCACGAAAAGCTGGCTTGAAGGTTTTACCTGAAGTAGGAATTTACAATTCATCTGAACTGAATGCTTTTGCGACAGGCCCCACTAAAAATAATTCTTTAGTAGCTGTCTCTAGCGGCTTACTGCAAAAAATGAACCCCGCTGAAATTGAAGGTGTATTAGGTCATGAAATCACTCATATCACTAATGGAGATATGGTTACCATGACGATTATATTAGGCGTAATTAATGCTTTTGCCCTTTTTTTATCACGCATCGTAGCCTACGTAATTTCTGTAGGAGCGGCTGGGCGTAATAATGATGAAGGATCGATAAGTGGCCCTGGACCGATGTTTTTTATCCTATCGATGGTATTTGATATTCTATTTACATTTTTAGGCAGTATTTTAGTGGCTGCTTTTTCTAGACATCGCGAATACCGCGCAGATAAAGGCGGTGCTCTATTAGCAGGTCGGGACAAAATGATTGAAGCGTTACAAGCCTTACAAAAAGCAATGGAGCCTGAAGATACACGCGCTCCTTCTTTGTCGGCGTTAAAAATATCGCATAAAAGTGGTGGATTTCGTGCTTTATTTTCAAGTCACCCGCCCTTGGAATTACGCATCGAACGTTTGCAAAAAGGAGAATAATGATTAGTTAATAAAATAGTTTACAAGTCACCTTGCTCCTTTGCATATTGCATCACACCACCGCGGAAAGGAGCAAATCCTGCCCCAAATATAATTCCAGCATCAATTAAATCACTATCTGCAACAACTTTTGCTTCCAAACATTTTTTAGCTTCATCTATCATCGGCTGAATTAAACTATCTGTTAAATTAGTGGGTGCTTTATAATCTTCAGGAATTTTTTCTTTTAAAGGCTTCCCTTTTTTATAACGATAAAATCCTTTCCCCGTTTTTCGTCCTAGATCCTTGTTAGCGACCATTTTCTCTAAACCTTCAGGTATAATGCTTCCTAAAGATTCACTGAGAATTTTAGCTACTGCTAAGCAAATATCTAGACCTACCGTATCGGCTAACTCTAAAGGCCCCATCGGCATACCGAAATCTACAGCCGCTTTATCTATCACTGGCGCTGGAATTCCAGTCTGCAATAATAATACTGATTGCATTAAATAGGGCATTAATAAGCGATTAACTAAAAATCCTGGGGAGCTTTTTACAGGTAAAGGTAAGCGATTAATTTGACGTACAAATGCTAAACCTTTCTCTATGATATCTGGGGCAGTGATTACTGATTCCACCACCTCTACCAAGGGCATTTTAGCTACTGGATTAAAAAAATGTAAACCAATTAAACGCTCTGGATTTTGTAACCCTTGTTGAATATCTTCTAAAACAATACTCGATGTATTGCTAGCCAACAATGTATCAGATTTAATTTGATTCTCTAACTGCCGAAATAAATCTTGCTTGACGTTTAAATCCTCGAATATCGCTTCAATAATAATATCTGCCCTACGTACACCATAACCTTCTAAATCTGGTACTAGTCTATCCATAGCGGCTTGAATTGCCCGAGGTGTCTTTAATCGTTTTTGGAATAATGCATAAGCTCTCGTCATAGCCGGAGAAATATATTTCGCTTCACGATCCTGTAGAGTGACATACAATCCTTGTAAAGCACACCAAGCAGCAATGTCCCCTCCCATAGTTCCTGCTCCTATGACATGAACATGTTTAAAACATATGTTATTTTTTTTTCCAAATTTCTTTAAACGTTCTTTTAAAAAAAAGACTCTCATTAGATTCTTTGCTGTAGGGGTCAGAGCCAATCCACTTAAAGAAATTGCTTCATGTAAAAATGCTTGATTATTGACGCCATATTGTTTCCATAGATGAAGCGCAGCATAAGGCGCAGGATAATGTTTCGGATTAACTTTAACGCTTAGACGACGTTGCACAATTTTGCTAATAATATTTCTCATCCAATGATAATTAGTTATTTTCTTCCAATTTATTACAAAAAAACAATTCTTTTTTTTTATTTTTGTTGAAGCATAAAATAAAGCCGCTCGTTCAGCTTGTCGCAACGGAACGAGCTGATCAATTAAACTTAATTTAAGTGCCTTATAAGGTGAAATTGTTTTTCCTGTTAAAATTAATTCGAGCGCAGAAGGTCCTCCCAATAAACGTGGCAAACGTATAGTTCCTCCCCAACCAGGATGAATTCCAAGCAGTACCTCTGGCAAACCTAAACGAGTTTTATCGTCAGTAACAGCAATACGATAATCACAAGCTAAAGCAAGTTCTAAGCCCCCCCCTAAACATAAACCATTGACCAAAGCAACTGTGGGAATATTGAGTGCTGCTAATTCATCAAATACTTTTTGTCCAAGTTGAATAAACCTTAAGATCTCTTCCTTGGTTTTTAATTTACTGATGGCTTGAATATTAGCACCTACAATAAAATTATTTACTTTATTAGAAGTAATTATTAAGCCTTGTACAGATTTATCATGAGAAACTTCCTGGATGATCGCGCTTAATTCAGTTAATACATTTTCATCTAGATTATTGCTAGAGCTATCTACTTTATCAAAATACAACCAAAGAACCTGTTCTTTTTGTTGTAATTGCCAATTTAAATAGCTTTTCATCAAACTACTCCCGTATTAGTTCTAGCCATATTTTCGAGTAACAGCGCACCACCTTGTCCACCCCCAATGCAGAGTGTTGCTATACCATAACGTGCTTGTTTCCTTTTTAAAATATGGGCTAGATGCAAAACTATACGCGCACCACTCGCACCGACAGGATGACCCATAGCAATCGCTCCCCCATCTATATTGAGTTTAGCTTGATCTATTTCTCCTAAAGCTTGAGTTAAACCCAGTTGATTTTTACAATAATCAACATCTTGCCAAGCTGCCAAACAAGCTAAAACCTGACCTGCAAACGCTTCATTAATTTCCCAAAAATCGATATTTTCAAAAGTGAGCGCTTGTTTTTTTAAAAGCGCTGCTACCGCATGTACTGGACCTAAACCCATTTCACTCGGATCAACACCTGCCCATATCACATCGACTATGCGCGTTAAAATAGGCAATTGATATTTTTGTACAGCTTCTTCACTTGCTAAAATTAAAAAAGCGGCTCCATCCGTAATTTGAGAGCTATTTCCTGCAGTTACCAAACCAAAAGGTTTATCAAAAAAAGGATGTAATTTAGTTAGTTTTTCTAGACTCGTATCACGACGCAACCCATTATCAAAAGAATAATAAATATTTTGTTTGTCATAAATCGGATTTATTTCTTCCTTAAAAATTCCTGCATCTTGTGCCATTGCTAAACGCTGGTGGCTTTGTAAAGAAAACTCATCCATTTCTTCACGTGTAATTCCAAAACGATAGCCAATTATTTCTGCAGTTTGACCCATTCCTAAGCCTACAATCGGATCTGTTAAACCATGTAGTAGAGCAATAATCGGTTTTAAATATTTCAGTTTAAATTGTGTAAGTAGCTTTAAACGAGCAAAGAAATTTTTAGTTAAACTCCATTCAGCAAACCAAACGGTCATTTCTTTGCTCAGTAGCAGGGGCGCTTGGCTCATCGCCTCTGTCCCACCTGCTAATACTAAGTTATATCTTCCACAAGCAATATCTAAAGCCGCACTGTCTAAAGCTTGCATACCTGAAGCACAATTCCGCTGTACTGTATAAGCAGGCACTGCTTTACCACAACCTAACCGCAATGCAATGACACGACTGATATTAGCCTCATCAGGACTTGGCATAACACAACCCGTAACCACTTCATCCAGCTGATCGGGAGTAAATGCTTGACGTGCTAATAAATAACGTCCTGCTTGTACAGCTAAATCAGAAGCTGAAAAATTTCCTGGGCCCCCACGTACTTTTAACCAGGGAGTGCGCATGCCATCCACAATGTAAACTGATCGTGCAAAATCTGATCGATCTCTAGCTTGCATAAACATGTTTCCCGTAAGTATTTTCTTGCATGAGACTAGTCAAGAGTTAACGCCATTTTAATATACCTTTTGTCAGTGAATGTGCAAGTTAGCACCCTTTACAACCAAACAAAAAAATGACCATTAAAAAGCATCAACTTGCATCGCATCTTGCTGATATTTTTTAACCAATAGAAATTGTTCCATTTCTTCTTGGGTAAGAATTTTGTCTGTTAGCGCTATCTCTAGCTGTCGTTCATTATTAAAGTTTAGCTTTAAACCTTGTTTTTTTAATTTCTCAAGAATGGGTTGTATTCTCATAAATTCCTTAAAAGCAATTTCCATACGCCCGGTTGGATCTTTTATTTTTTTTCCTAAATAACAATTCTGGGTTATACGATCTCGGAATTTACTAGTTTTTGTCATTATTGATACTAATTGCCAATCTTGTTTGTCAGTTGGTAATTGATAAGGCCGACCTAAAGGAAAAACAATAAATTTGAGTAACTTAGCTAAAAAAGGTTTAGGAAAATTAATAAAAAACCTTTCAAATGCATATTGGATATGATAGAGGCAATAATCCAATCCCCAACGCGCATAAGTATCGTCTTCCTTTGACAATGGAAATTCTTGGATATAACGAATAACGCTGGATGCTATATAAAGATAACTTAAAACATCACCTAAGCGTGCCGATAATCGTTCTTTACGTTTTAAATCCCCCCCCAAAATTAACAAAGTAAAATCAGTTACTAGCGCTAAAGCTGCGGATAAGCGCGAAATTTGTCGATAATAATAACCGAATTGTCTTATGGGCGTTTCTACAAAAAAATGACCTAAACCGAAAGCAAATAGAAATGTTTTTAATAAATTCTTTATACAATAAAAAAAATGTTGAACTAATAGTTTATCTAAAGAAGAAATATCTTTTTTCTCAATAGCTTGTATTTCATCTCTTAAATAGGGATGACAACGTACTGCTCCTTGACCAAATAAAATAAGATTACGAGTTAAAATATTTGCCCCTTCCACTGTTATAGATATCGGTATAGCAATGTAGGCTTGTGCCAAATAATTACGTGGCCCCATTTGGATACCACGTCCTCCGTGGATGTCCATCGCATCATTAATAATAGTGCGCGCAAATTCTGTCATATGATATTTTGCTATTGAAGAAGCTAACGCAGGTTTCAGCGAAGCATCAACTGCAGTCACTGTAAACTGGCGTGTCGCTTCAATTAAATAAGTTAATCCTGCGATTCTTGCTAAAGCCGCTGCAACACCTTCAAAGTGAGCAATTGATAAATGAAACTGATCTCTTAATACGCTATAAGCCCCTGTCATACGATAAGCTAATTGGGCCTGTGCAGCACTGACAGCCGGTAATGAAATACCTCTACCTATCGATAAGCATTCCATCAACATACGCCAACCTTGACCTAACATTTTCTCGCCGCCAATAACAAAACTGATAGGAATAAAAACGTTTTTACCTACTATAGGGCCATTCATAAAAGCTAAACCCATAGGGGAATGTCTTTTACCTATTTCAATGCCATCCAATGAAGAAGGCACCAAAGCAAGTGTAATCCCTATTTGTTTTTTTTCTCCCAGCAACTGATCAGGATCCATTAATTTAAACGCAACGCCTATAACCGTAGCGATAGGTGCTAAAGTAATATAACGTTTATTAAAATGGAGTCGTATTCCCAGCATTTCTTTATCTTGATAAATTCCTTTACACACTATCCCATGATCTTTTAGTGCCGCTGCATCACTACCTGCATCCACGGAGGTTAATGCAAAACAAGGGATTTCTTCTCCTCTAGCAAGTCTAGGCAAATAATAATTTTTTTGATCTTCTGTTCCATAATGAAGTAATAATTCTGCCGGTCCGAGAGAATTCGGAACTAAAGCATTGACAGCTGCGCTAACCGAACGTGTCGCAAGTTTCAATACAATAGAAGAATGAGCTAAAGCAGAAAAACCTAATCCTTCATATTTTTTTGGAATGACCATACCAAAAAACTTTTGTTTTTTTAAAAACTCCCAAACTGTACTTGGTAAATCATGCTCTACTGTTAAAATGTTAAAATCATCTAGCATGCTACAAAGCATTTCTACTTGGTCATTGATAAAAGCTTCCTCTTCATGAGTTAGGTTTGATAAAGAAATACTATATAAAGCTTTCCAATCCGGCACGCCCCTAAATAAATCTTTTTCCCACCACAAATCACCTGCTTCTAGAACAATTTTTTCTGTTTCGCTAATAGGCGGGAGTATTCTGCTTAAATAAGCTAAAAAAGGTTTAACTAGAAAAATTCTTCGCAATGGCCTTACGCACAACAACATTATCAAAATCAAGATAAAAAAACATAAACTAATCATTACCCACATTAGTTACTCCCATAATCTAGGTAGCAAACTCAATTTATTACTTCAAGATGTACTGCTTAATTCTCGCCAAGAACTACGTCCAGTTTTTTTTAAAGTAAGCTCTCCATGTTGACAAGCTACTTTTGCTTTAACTACATAAGTAGTTTTTAGCGTAAGCACTCCTAAGGTCATTTGTTTTGCTTGCACAATAACGTCATAAATATAAGCTAAGTTTTGGTTAATACAATACGGTGTTATATGTCTTATAATTTTGGAGCTAATTTGGAAATCAGCATAATTAAAATGCTCATGCAACTCAGAAATAAATGTCGGAAAACTTGTAAGTCGATGTTCCGTTAATTTTAACCCAGCTTCTGCAGCCTGAAATTGATGTGCTGTAATGACCATATTTTGACTCATACGTAATTCTAAATAAGAACTACTCAAAATCGATAATGTCATTAAGGACATAATAAAAAGAAAAAATAATACCGCCACTAATATAAATCCTTGTTGATTACTTTCTTTATATTCGCTCACGCAATCCTATTACTTGCTTCCATTCTCGTTGCAATTGATTGTTGTCTGTCAATAATAGTCTAATTTCTACACTACGCGCATTTGCCCAATGTTTTACCTCATTAGCATTCTTATAATACAAAGTACCATCATTATTTTTCATACCCAATTTTATCGACATTCTTTTTATCCCTTCAATTAATTCTGTAGGCTTGTAAAAAGATTGATTTAAATTACGCCGATATAAAGCATAAATAGGCTGCCCCATTTCATTCATACGTCTTGTATCGGCAATGTAATAAATAATTTTATTAAAGAAGCCAATTTCACTACCTTTTTGATAACTATAAGTCAGATGGATATTATTCCAATTAATTAGCTCAGCATGTTGGCAATCACTGATGAGTAAAGTATCTTTAGGCCGAAATACCATTTTATTTGTCAAAACAATATGTCTAGACTTTGCTTCATTGACCGGAAAAGTATTGGGGTCAAGAAATTGGATTAAAATTGCATCACTGTCCTTTTGGTACTGAGCAAGCTTAGATAAGCTTAACTTTGCTGTCGTATATCCTTTATGCCAAACAACCAAGCTAGTATTGGCTGATAAATGGTTATTTAATGTCATAACATCGTTTAAACGCACACAACCTATAAAACCTGCCATGCGAATATCATGACTAAGTAATTGAAACGCAAGGCGTGCTTTGGGGGGGATAATATTCAAATTCTGAGTTAATTGATAAATATTTTTGCTATAAATAAAAATGTTTATAATTCCTAGACTAAGAAATAAAGACAAACTTATTGCTATCATTAGTTCAATCAAGCTGTATCCTTGCTCTCTACTTTTCATGTAGTAAATAATAAAGTGAGAGACGATTGAAATTTAGAAAAAGGGGAGAACCACTGAATTTTGCTTTGATAATTAGATAAATTAAGTTGCGATATCTGGCCCATTCCTTTCGGAAAACTTTCTTGTATCTCTTTTTTCCAAAGGATTAATGCTTGTTGCAAACAACCCGGCTGAGATTCACAAATTGTAAAATTCTCAGCAAGTTCCACATTTGTTAAATCGGCTAAATTGATTAAGTAAGCCTGTTCACTGGCATGCAAAGCCATCAATTGAGCCTGCGCAAAACCCAATAAACTAAAACTTAATATTGCCGTAGCAACCATAACTTCAATTAAGCTAAATCCCTGTTGATGACTTAATAGCACTAAATTTTTCACTTTTATTTAAGTTAGTCATTTTCCATTAAATTATTATATTAATAATTTAATAGTTATGCAATTAAACATTCAAAAAGGCTTTCTTTTATTTTTCTTTAATAGTAAACTCCTGCGACGAATATACTTTCCTAAAAGGCGAAATAAAACGTATGAATAAAAAAATAATTGGTATGCTTATTAGTGTTGCTTTATTGTCAGCTTGCGCAGGCAAAACTCCAAGTCCTACTATTCCACATCCTCAATGTTGCAATGACACAAAACAAAAACCAAAGGACAACAAAACTAAAACTTCCAATAATATTCTTAAAGAATATATAAGGTAAAAGTGGGTTTAGGGATAACAGTGTTTTAAATTGCCCTGCTTTTTATAAACTTTAGCCATGTGTTATATAACGTTTAGCGTTTGCATTTAATTCTGAATCTCAACCCTATCCATAGTAATTTTTGGATAGGGTTGAGAATGTAGAATAATGCTAACAAAGTAATCTACTTCATATTGTTCTTACAACGATTCAGTAAAAATTGCACTATTAAAGATACTGGTCGGCCTGTCGCCGTTTTCTCTGGTCCACTTTTCCAAGCAGTCCCAGCAATATCTAAATGTGCCCAATTTAATTTTTTTGTAAATCGAGATAAAAAACAAGCAGCTGTAATACTCTTACCGCCACCCACTCCCACATTAGAAATATCGGCTACATTGCTGTCGATTTGTTGCTGGTATTCATCCCATAAAGGTAACGGCCATACTCTATCTTGACTTTGTTGACCAGCTTTTTCGATTTCCAGAGCAAGTTCCATACTATTACTCATCATACCCGTCGCTACTGCGCCTAATGCAACAATAATAGCACCCGTCAAAGTAGCCATATCAATAACCACATCCGGGTTAAAACGCTCACTATAGGTTAAGGCATCTGCCAAAATTAAACGTCCTTCTGCATCGGTATTAATGACCTCTACATTCAGACCCGATAGAGTTTTTATCACATCACCGGGCTTAACAGCGGTACCACTTGGTAAATTTTCAGTTAATGGCATTATGCCTACCACATGAATAGGCAATTTGAGTTCAGCAATAACTTTTAAAATTCCCATCACACTAGCAGCACCTGACATATCATATTTCATTTCTTCCATTCCTGCGGCAGGTTTTAAACAAATTCCACCTGAGTCAAAAGTTACTCCCTTTCCGACTAGAACAACAGGTTGTTGTTCTAGTGCTCCCTGATATTCTAAAGTAACAAACTTGACTGGTTCTTCAGAACCCTGCGCTACTGCTAATAGTGCACCCATGCCTTCTTTTTTTATTGCAGCTTCATCTAATATGTTAAGCGTAAGACCGGTATCATTCGCGAGTTTTTTGGCTTGTTCCGCCATGATGCTGGGCGTACATAAATTAGCGGGCAGATTAGCTAGATCTTTAGTTAATTTTATTCCTTGAATAATGGCTGTAGCCTGTTTTATTGTCTCTGTGACTTGCGCTGATTCTTTAGAATTGGGAAGATTAAAAATAAATCTTTTCGGTGAAGATTTTTTATTTTTTTTATCTGTTTTTAATTCATTAAAACAATAAAAACAATCTTCAATAAGCTCGATACTTTGACGTATCTGTTTATCAAGATCACATGCTTTCATTGAAATATCAGTTAAAAAACTTGTTATTTCATCAACTTGTAAAGCTTTTAAGGCACATGCCATACAACTAATAATTTTACGAAAATCTGCCATGGATAAATTGGATTCTTCTCCGCAATAAACTAAAAGAACACGTGATGCAGATATTCCTGGAACATTATAAAGCACAATGCTTTTACCACATTCTTCTATTAAATCACCTTTATCTAAAATTTTCTGGATATATCCCTGGCTATGTTTATCTAAAAGCTGAGCAGATTGAGAAAGTCGTTTACCCTGAAAAATACTGACGATTAAGCAATCACTCGTCTGCTTAATAAGATCAATAGAATTGATAGAATATTGCATAAACACCTCAAATTATTTTATTAATAACCCTTGCACTTTACGACATACATCCTTAAAACTTATAAGGAGCGAGATATCCGCTCATAGAATGGCCCAAGCCAAGTTTGGGCTCAGCCATTCCAGAGGAAAATAGAAACTTTCCAAATCTTCATGGCGAGATGAAAGCATTTCTAAGTGCAAACAAGCGCCAATGTGCAATGAGTATAAACCAGTTTACCTAATTTATACTTATTTGCTAGATTCAATACTCTCTTTATGAAATAATTTGAATTCTTCTATTTTTAACCTACAAAATGATTCTTTTTCGTTATCTAACTCGAGAGGTACTTACTAGTCTTTCTCTCATAACTAGTCTTTTATTCCTGATTTTAATGAGCAATGAATTTGTTCATTATCTTAATCAAGTAGCAGGCGGGAAATTTGCCGCGAGTATCTTATGGGAATTGATAGTTTTAGAATCTCCTCGTTTTTTAGCCATACTTCTCCCTTTTAGCTTATTCCTTGCCATATTATTCACCTACGGTCGCCTTTATGCCGATTATGAGATGACAGTGCTTAACGCCTGTGGATTCAGTTTAGGTCGATTAACTCGCATGAGTCTACCCTTCATTTTCCTGCTAACTGTTATAGTGGCTAGCTTAAACCTTTGGTTAAACCCTTTTTTATTAAGTTATCAGAATAAACTGCTAAACCAGACTGGTACAGCCGTGGAATTACAAACCGTACAGCCTGGAAGTTTTCAACAAACTAATGGAGGCCATCGTATTGTTTACGTTGAAAGTGTCTCAGCTGATCATAAAACAGTAAAAAACATTTTCATGGCACAAACAAACCCACAAAAATTACCATCGGAGATAACACCCTGGACTATACTTAGTGCTAATAGTGGTTACCAAATAATTGATCCAATCGCCAAAGAGCCTTTTTTTGTTGCAGTGGAAGGAAAACGTTACCAAGGAATTCCCGGCCAAACAGAATACTATATTACACAATTTCTAAAATACGGAATCCGTATTGATTTAAATACTAGCACAGCTAATAAACAACAAGATGCTTTGTCGAGTATTACTTTATGGAATGCGAGCCAAGCTAATAAACCTAGCTATTTTTCTGAACTACAATGGCGCCTTTCCGCACCAATTTCAATTTTACTTCTGGCTTTGCTGGCTATACCACTCAGTAGAGTTAATCCAAGACAAGGAAAATATCTGCATATATTACCTGCCATAGTCATTTATATTATGTATCTTAATTTATTACTGGTGGGACGTAATTGGATAGAAAATGGAGATATCTCTTACCGCTGGGGTCTATGGTGGATACATGGCCTACTCATTCTTACCATAATATTTGCCTGGTGTTATGCTTTAGGATGGAATAGGGTCAAATATCACTTACTCCATTTAGTTAAGCTAAGACCATGAAAATCATCGATCGTTACTTAGGCAGAACCATTATCAGCACTACCCTTTCTGTCCTTGGAATATTATTAATTCTTTTTTCCCTAATTAAACTAATTGCAGAAACCCGTGATGTAGGAAATGGTCATTATACCTTAGCAAGTGCTTTTTATTACGTATTGCTGACCCTACCATCCCAATTTTATAGTTTTTTTCCAGTAGCTATCTTGTTAGGTAGCATTCTTGGTTTAAGTGTTTTAGCAAAACACAGTGAACTAATGATATTACATTCTAATGGTGTCTCTCTTTATCAAATGGCTTGGAGTTTAATTAAAGCTACTTTGCTGGTTGTTTTTCTAGCTGTTTTGATTGGGGAAGGATTAGCACCGCGCGCTGCGCGTCTAGCAGAAAATCATAAGTCTTTTCTTACCACAAATGGCCAAACGTTAATGACCCAACAAGGAGCTGTTTGGATTCGAGATGGGCATAATTATATTTATATTCAGTCAATTTTGGATCCAACTCATTTAAATAAAGTAAGTCGTTACCAATTTGATGATAATAATAATCTATTGGAAGCAAGCTTTGCCAAACGGGTTAATTATGAAGAAAATACTTGGAATGCCTACGATATTGCAAGCAGTATAATTACCTTAAAAAAAACTCAAGCGAAACATATAGCACATGAAATTTGGCCACTTTCTTTTAGTCCTAAGCTTTTGAATATTTCTATTATTAAGCCAGAAGAAATGTCTTTAAGACAGCTTAATGATTATATTCGTTATCGTCAAAAAAACCTTCTAAACGTCAGCCGTTATTCTTTAGCTTTTTGGCAACGTATATTACAACCGGCTGCTATATGGGTTATGCTTTGTTTGGCTATTCCTTTTACTTTTAAACATTTAAGAACGTTAGCTACCAGTTTGAGGACTATTGCAGGAGTTGCAGTAGGGTTTGGTTTTTACCTTTTAAATGATTTTTTTGGTCCATTTGCCATTGTTTATCAATGGCCGCCCTTTTTAGCTGCACTACTTCCTATACTCATTTTTATGTTCATCGCTATTATATTAATGCGTTGGGCACGATAACTCGAGGTTACTATGCCAACAACATTCCGCATCGCCACAGCTCAATTAAATTTTTTAGTGGGTGATATTGAAGGGAATACACAAATAATTTTAGATAGTATACAAAGAGCCAAACAAGCTTCAGTCGATCTATTGATTTTTCCCGAACTCGCTTTAAGTGGTTATCCTCCCGAAGATCTACTTTTACGTGAAGATTTTAAAAAAAGAATCCATTATGCCTTAATAATTATTCAAGAAAAATCTAGTGATATCGCTATTTTATTAGGTCATCCAGATTATAGTTCTAAAGAGATTTTTAATGCTGCTAGCCTAATAGAAAATAAAAAAATTGTTTGTACCTATCATAAACAATATTTACCCAATTATGGTGTTTTTGATGAACGACGTTATTTTAACCCTGGAAATTTAGATGGTTTATTCAAAATAAAAGGTCTACATATAGGTATTTTAATTTGTGAAGATCTTTGGTGCAGTCAGTCTGCATCTGCACTTAAAGAGAAAGGCGCACAATTATTAGTATGTATCAATGCTTCTCCTTTTGATTATACAAAAGCCAAACAACGTTTTAAGGTGACCACCGACCGCATAAAAGAAACAGACTTACCCATACTTTATGTACATGGTGCGGGCGGACAAGACGATTTAGTATTTGATGGTGGTTCCCAAGCATTTGATGCTAAAGGTCATCTCGTTGCCGAAGCAGGTTTTTTTAAAGAAACCTTGTGGTTAGTTGATCTCAAAATTAATTCATCGGTTCAATTTATAGCGCAAACTCTTTTATCTAAACCTCTAGTTAATGAAACCATCTATAAAGCTCTGGTGCTTGCTGTGCGTGATTATGTGAATAAAAATCATTTTCCAGGTGTTTTAATCGGTATTTCCGGTGGCATCGATTCTGCATTAGTTTTAGCTATTGCAGTGGACGCCTTAGGAAAGGATCGTGTTCAGGCTGTCTTTTTACCTTCACGTTACACTTCAAAACTTAGTCATGATATTGTACGAATTCTTGTAAACAACTTAGGTGTGCATAATAAAACGCTCTCCATTGAGCCTAGCTTTTCAGCATTTTTAACTACATTAAATTTTGATATTAAACATCCTCCTGTAGGGCTTACTACTGAAAATATTCAAGCACGTTGTCGTGCAGTATTATTGATGGCTTTATCTAATCAATCTGGAAATCTTTTATTAAATTGCACTAATAAAAGTGAGTTAGCTGTGGGTTACGGTACTTTATACGGAGATATGACGGGTGGATTTTCGATACTCAAAGATGTATCTAAGACTCGTGTTTATCAACTAGCAACTTATCGCAATAATGATGGAATTTTTCCAGATGTATTATTGTCACGCCCACCTAGTGCTGAACTTTCCGAAAACCAAAAAGATGAAGACACCCTACCGCCTTATGCTCAACTTGATATTATTTTAGAACTGTATGTAGAACAAGATAAAAGTATAGATGATATTGTTGAAGCGGGATTTGCTAAAGAAATGGTGCAAAGAATTGTTAATTTAGTTAATAAGAATGAATATAAACGTCGCCAATTGGCTCCTGGTCCCAAGATTACACCGCGTGCTTTTGGTCGAGAACGTCGTTACCCGATTACTTCTGGTTTTTAATAACATGCGCTTGAAATAATATTCACAGTATAGATTCTGGACAAGGCGTCAGAGAACGAAGCAACCGCAGTGGATTTTTCTATATAAAGATTGCCCGTTGACAACACATTCAAGAATCCAGGTACGGAGAGTATAGTCAAATATTTACATAATCTGCATCAGGGTAATTTAATCTAAACACAGCCAAACTCTGATTCGCCAACTCTTCTAAACCCAAAATACGATAAGACTTAATCATAATAATCAAAGCTTTTTGGACTTCAGGCGCTCCTTGGTAACGTTGTATAATTTCATTAGCCCGATTTGCTGCAGCCACATAGGCTTTTTTATGGAAATAATAATCAGCAATATGTAATTCATAACTTGCAAATAAATTACGCAAATAAATCATGCGCTGACGAGCATCGGGAACGTATTGGCTATCAGGATAACGACGAATCAATTCTGCGAATTCTTGATATCCTAATTGCATAGTCCCTGGGTCACGCAAAGACAAATCAATCGGTATATAACGTAAATACCAACCTCTATCTTGATCCATGTCCGCCATTGCTTGCATATAGTATGCATAATCAATATGTTCACTATTGGGATATAAATGAATAAAACGCTCGGCTGCGGATTTCGCCGATGGCGCATCACCATCCTTATAGTATGCATATATCAATTCTAATTGTGCTTTCTCTGCATAACGATTAAAAGGATATAGTACATCTAATGCTTCATAGGCTTTAATAGCCTGACTAAAATTCCGATCAACTAAAAATTCTTTTGCATTTTGATAGATTTGGTTAACTGTTTGTCCTTTAAAAGCAATAAATGGATCATTAGAATGACTAGCACACGCAGACAGCATAGCCAATACAATATTCACCAAAAATACAAATTTAAATATTTTCACAATACTTTTCAATAAAGCTATGCTTTATTCCCTTTTTTTAAGTGAAGGAAGGAATAAGCGAAATTACTGTCTACTCTTTTATTAAGCATCCAAAAAGTCAAGTTTTATTATTATTAATTTGACTAGCAAATCCATTCAATCTTTTTTACGGAAAATCTCATTTAACTTAAATTTCTCTGCCAAAATAGGGATTCCACACCAGCCTATAATGGCCTCGATAATGAGAATAACACCCACTAAAAAAGCAAATAATTTGCCCAGACCCAATAACACACCAATCAATAATACAATACCAATCACCAAACGTGAAAGACGTTCATTGGATTCAAGATTGCTTGCTACATTGAACATAGATAGTATCCTCTATTAAGTCGTAATAAAAAGGCATCGCTCCCGTCAGCATTATAGCGATATTCTATGAAAAACACAGCTCAAGTAATAAATTGCCAAGCAATTGTCCCAGAACATTTAGCAGAAAAGCGCCTCGACCAAATTTTGAGTCAGTTATTTCCTGCTTATTCCCGTACACGTTTGCAACAATGGATTCGTTGTCAACAAGTTTGGGTTGATGATGAACTTAAACGACCACGGGATAAAATAAAAGCGGGGGCCAAAATTATTATTTTAGCTAGCTTAAGTGAAGAAGTTAGTTGGGAGGCAGAAGAACTTCCTCTTGATATTATTTATGAAGATGAAGCTTTACTTGTAGTTAACAAACCTGCAGGTTTAGTCGTCCATCCCGCCGTAGGAAACACGCATAAAACACTCGTAAATGCTCTTTTACATTATTTACCTGAACTCAAAAAACTTCCTCGGGCTGGAATCATACATCGTTTAGACAAGGACACATCGGGTCTATTAATAATTCCTAAAATTTTGAACGCATATAATAAATTGGTCAAACAACTACAAGCACGAACTATGAAACGTGAATATATAGCTGTTATTCAAGGCCTATTAATCGCTGGGGGAACTATCAATGCACCTATAGGTCGTCATCCGAGATTAAGAAAAAAAATGGCTGTCACTGAGTTGTTGAGTGGAAAACCAGCGGTATCGCATTATCGAGTCATGGAACGTTTTAATCATCACACACTTATTAAAGTAAAACTAGAAACCGGACGCACTCATCAAATTCGCGTGCACATGGCTCATATCCATCACCCATTGGTCGGCGATAAAACCTATACTGGACGCTTTCATTTACCAAAAAAAGCCACTGCATTGCTGATTAATTGCTTGCATCATTTTCCTCGCCAAGCCTTGCATGCACAATGTTTAGGAATTATCCATCCCGTTACCTTACAACCTATGGAATGGCACAGCCCTTTACCTGAAGATATGCATCAATTAATTAACTGTTTACGAGAAGATAAACTGAATGCTTGATTTAATCATTCCTGATTGGCCAGCTCCACACTGGGTCAAAGCTTACACAACAACTCGAATAGGTGGATTTAGTCGTGCTCCCTACAATAGTTTAAATATCGCCGCGCATGTAGGTGATAATCTAGACGATGTATCGAAAAACCGTCAATTACTAAAGAAAAAATTACATCTAAAAAAACCTATTGTCTGGTTAGAACAAATACATGGAAACACTGCTATGTCAGCTGATTATCCCCTCGATAGTTTTGCGGCTGATGCTATTTATTCAAGAACAGAACAAACAGTCTGCGCCGTACAAACCGCAGATTGCTTGCCATTATTGGTTTGCAGTTCCAGTAGTTATTGTGTCGCCGCCATCCATGCCGGTTGGAAAGGTTTAAGCAATGGTATTATAGAAACTACTATTAATGCATTAGCCTTACCGCCCAGCGATATTTTAGTTTGGCTAGGCCCTGCCATTGGCCCTCAAGCTTTTATAGTCGGAGAAGAAGTTTTTCAATCTTTTGTAGACAAAGATCCTACAGCCGAAATAGCTTTTCAGCCTTTAGAAAACAAGCAATGGCAGGCAAATCTTTATAAATTGGCTGAACTACGTTTACGCAAGTTAGGAATAAGCTCTATCTATGGGGGTAACTACTGTACTTTTTCGGACAAGCTTCGTTTTTTCTCATATCGGAGAGACCGAATAACAGGGCGAATGCTGAGCCTTATTTGGATAAACCTACCTTAAAAAAGAACTCCAATCTTACATTAACTTTGCCTAAAATATCCAAAATAGAGTCCCAGCAATTAAATTTTGACAAGTACTGTAATTATGCAGCCTGCATAGACTTAACATGCATAAGAATTGTCAGTCGAGCAGCACACAGACAAAAATTCAAGAACAAAGCGTAGGAGCCTTTTCTTGAATTACACCCAAGCCTGCCTTGTACTATTGCGCAATATCAAAACAATAATAATAAATTTATACATCTATTTTTTTCAGCTTTATTATTATGCGTGTTAACTACTCCATTATTAGCGGAATCTCCCTCAAAAAATTTATACACTGTGCCTGATAAACGTTGGAGTATATTGTTTTACCATAGTTGGATGACTAATAGTAATATTGGCCTAGTACTAACTGCCCAAGATGTTCATTGCAAATATGGAACGATGAACTCTATTTGTCTTATCAATTAGCCCCAGCAATCCTTTACGGCGTTTTTTTCGGCTTTTAGTCAGTACTGTTGAAGTCGCTGGAAATATAACGCAGCGACGTAACCCAAACGGTCTCATCTATGAATTTGATCCTACTTAAATTTTCGCTGGAAAACTTTCCCTTGGGATCATTATGTCACTACAACTTCCGCTATTGGCGATGGACTTTCATATGCAACCAGCATTCCTCTACGAGAAGAGCATGATTCGTCCAATAATCATGCTAAAAGATTAGAAATTTTTTAGTTGTAGAAGCGACCTTTGCAGCTCCTAGCCATCCCGAATTACAATTCGTGGTCAGAGCACATCATCGTTGTGGCGCTTGGGGATTATTTGGCGCCGGCAACTTAAGCTCCTATTCCATTGGTCTAGGAATACGTTATCTATTTTAATTCTTATTTTTCGAATAAAAAATTACTTCGTAGGCACTGGCGCTTTAGATATTGGATTTTCTATAACGCTTTCAATTATCGTCGTTTTTGGCAAATTTTTTAAGAAAAAAGATCCTTGGTTCATATTGGATAAAAACTCTACACTATTATCAAAAGAAGTTGAAGTTAAAGTGGTTGCTCCCAATTCTTTCATTTTTTTTTGCCTATATAAAACCTTCTTCGCCAAATCTAACGGAGTTGAATTTCTTATATAAGGATTAGCACATCCTGTAGCTTTTTTTCGAATCATTTCATAGCCTTCTAATAAATTAATTAAAAAAATACTAACTAATTATATCAACTATTTATTTTTTTTCAAAAAAATAAATTTAATACGAAACATTCTAAATTTTTTTAGTTAAAACAGAACGACTTGGGAAAATCTTAACGGTTTTAATCATATTATCTTTAATCAATATAACTTCCATCGTTTTATTTTCAAACTGAAACACAGTGCCCACTTTTGGAATAACTTCAAGCGTCTCAATAATTAATCCACTTAAAGTTTTAGGGCCACGTAAGGGTAAATTTAAATTTAATTGACGATTTAAATCTCGTAATGCAATTCCTCCATCCACCAAGTAACTACCATCCGCTTGCAATGCGACGGCACGACGAATTAATGCCATATCCGTAGTAAATTCACCCACAATTTCTTCTAATATGTCTTCTAAGGTAATAAGTCCCTGAAGCTCACCATATTCATTGACGACTAAACCAATACGATGTTTCTCACGACGAAAATTTAACAATTGGCTATTTAATGCAGTTGCTTCAGGTATAAAATGAACCTCTTCCGCGGCTTCGATTAATACTTCTTTACTTAATTGTTGCTTACTTAAACTATTTAAAACTTTTCGAAAATGTAAAATTCCTATTATCTCATCAAGAGAATCTCGATAAATCGGTAGTCGTGTATATTCGCTCTTAATTAATTGTTTTAAAATTACATCCCAGGGCTGATTAATATCAATACCAATAATTTCCTGCCTTGGAATCATTATATCTTCTACGGTTACTTTATTTAGCTCTAATACCTTGAGTAACATATTTTTATAACCATTAGGCATATGTCCAGTACCTTCACGTAATAAACTTACTAATTCTTCGCGGGATAATTGTTCAACTGTCAATTTTGGAATTTTTATCCCAAATAAACGTAAGGTAGTATTTGCCATTAAATTTGTTAGCCAAACAAAGGGGTATAAAATATGCAACAAAATAATCAGAGGCCAAACGGCAAACAACGCAATCGGTTGAGGATATAAGGTTGCTAAGGTTTTTGGCGCTACTTCACAAAAAATTAATACTACAAAAGTAAGCGCTAGGGTTGCCAAAAAAACACCCGATGCCGAAAAATATTGTAATGCAAGCAATGTAACTACAGCGGAGGCAAGGATATTAGCAAAAGTTCCGCATAAAAGAATAACTCCGAGCAAACGATCGGGTCTTTTTAATAAATCCTGTACACGTTTAGCTAGAAGATTATGCTGTCTCACTAGATGACGTAATCGGTATCTATTTATAGATAACATGGCAGCTTCTGCCAATGAAAAAAAGACAGCGGCTAATAATAATAAAAATAATAAACCAACAAGAAATGCGAATGAATAATGCATGCGCTAAGGTCTCATCCTTTTAAAGATTCGGCATGAATAAAATCGTTCCTAAATAAACTATTCCAAATAAACTAGCACCAATTAGCGTCCAGCTAATTGCAATTTTTCCCCGCCAACCAAAATAGTTTCTCCCGATTAATAGCATTAAAAGCACCCCCCAAGCGAGTAGTGATAAAAGTATTTTTTGCCACAAACGCTGTTCAAAAACTGGATAAAATAAAATCAAACTGCTCGCCAAAACTAATGTCAATAAAACGATAGCAATAGAAATAAGCATAAATAGATACGTTTCCATCACTTCCAAAGGTGGGAAATATTGAATAAATCCTATAGCTTGTTTATGCTTGAGCATCCACTCTTGGCTGGCTAATAGCAATGCTTGAAGTGCGGCGCTGATTAAAACAATCAGTGCAAGCGTTGTGAGAAAAATATGAACAAAATCAGCATAGGACACCATGAGACTCGCTTACTCCTCAGCTAAGCTGATACAATAACAGAAATTTTTGGGTCATTCATCATGTCCTTTTTTATAAAATCCGGCTTTTCTACTTCGTAGATTTAGTCTCATTAAAAATTACGATAAATTAAGGATTGCTATAAAATTATGTTTGACAATTTAACAACTCGTTTAAAACTCTGCTTTAAAAATATTCGTGGCCAAGGTCGCTTAAGCGAACATAATATTAAGGAAAGTCTTCGCGAAGTAAAAAAAGCTTTAATTGAAGCAGATGTCGCCTATCCTGTTGTCAAAACAATTATTGAACAAGTGCGCCAAGGCGCCATTGGACAAAAAGTCATAGAAAGCCTAGCGCCAGGTCAAGCCTTTATAAAAATTGTAAGTGATACCTTAACTAGTATTATGGGGAAGGATCTATCCGAATTAAATCTTTCTACACAAGCGCCAGCCATAATTATGGTAGCGGGCTTGCAAGGTTCAGGAAAAACAACAACCGTTGCAAAATTAGCCTATTGGTTAAAAGAACAAAAAAATAAATCGGTTTTAGTGACTAGTACTGATATTCATCGTCCTGCAGCTATTTTACAACTTGAAAATTTGGCCGAAAGTATAGGTGTGTTATTTCACACAAGTAACCCCTCGCAAACACCTACTTATATTGTTCAAACTGCTATCCAAGCTGCTCGAAATAAAGGGGTAGATGTTGTTATTATCGATACAGCCGGTCGCTTACATATTGATACAGCAATGATGAATGAAGTGCGCACTATCCACGCTGTTAGTAATCCCATCGAAAGCTTATTCGTGCTTGATAGTATGATGGGTCAAGATGCTGTAAAAACAGCACAGGGGTTTAATGAAACTATCCCTCTTACTGGAATCATCCTGAGCAAAATGGATGGTGATGCACGTGGGGGAGCCGCTTTATCAGTAAAATTTACTTTAGGTAAACCAATTAAATTTATCGGTTCCGGCGAAAAAGTCACTGCACTTGAACCTTTTTACCCAGATAGAATTGCTTCGCGCATACTCGGTATGGGCGATGTCCTTTCGTTAGTCGAAGAAGTACAGCGTCATACCGATCAAAAAGCCATACAAAAACTTAATCAAAAATTGCAAAAAGGCAAAAAATTTGATCTGGAAGATTTTTTAAATCAACTTATACAAATGGATAATATGGGAGGAATGGAGCAACTCTTAGGCAAGCTTCCCGATGGAAACAGTACTGCTTTACTCGCTAGTGCTAAAAATACACTTAATAAAAAACTAACTTCCCAGATGCAAGCAATCATCCGTTCTATGACAAAAAAAGAACGGCTTTTTCCAGATACTATCCAAGGATCCCGAAAACGGCGTATTGCCGGAGGTTCGGGGACGCAAATCCAGGATGTGAACCGACTCCTGAAACAGTTCAATCAAATGCAAAAAATGATGAAGCGTTTCTCTAAGCCTGGCTCCATGAATAAACTTCTACAAGGACTACAAAATCACCACCCTCGATAAAACCTCTAGAAACTCGAATGAAGCCCTTCCCAAATTAATAAAATTTGCGTAGAATCCGGGCTGGTTTCAATCTAAGCTAGCTCATTCAATTGAGCGTTTAATTAGACAGTAAAAATAGAGAGGAAAATTTATTCCATGGTTACCATTCGCTTAGCACGAGGAGGTCGTACAGAACGCCCCTTCTATCACATTGTTGTAACAGATAGCCGGAAACCGCGTGATGGACGCTATATTGAGCGCTTAGGTTTTTATAACCCTGTTGCCGCAGGTAAAGAAGTAAGCTTACAAATTGCAGAAGACCGAGTTAACTATTGGGTATCTCAAGGAGCTCAGCTGTCAGAACAAGTCCAAAGTCTGCTGAAAAAAGCTAAAAATGGAACTAATAATCCTAAGAAAACTGATGACCAGGCGGAAGCTGCTTAATACATCCGCCTTTCCTTAAATTTATTAAGACCACCTCTCTGTATTAGATGCTAGATAAAGTACTGCTGTTATCAATCAAAGAGGTAAAGATGACAAAAAGAAAGGTCTTGGTAGGGACTATCGGAAAACCTTATGGTATCAAAGGCTGGGTTAAAATCAATTCCTATACAGAGCCTGTCAGTAATATTCTAGATTATCAACCCTGGTATTTAGAAGCACCCGGTAAACCTTCTTCTCCTCCTATCTTAATTGAAATAATAGATAATTGCCTTCATGGTCAACAGATATTAGCGCTACTAACAAACTGTATAACGCCTGAATCAGCATGTCTTTATACAAATTATAAAATCTATGTAGATCGAGAAAAATTCTTTCCCTTAGCAGAGAAAGAGTACTATTGGACAGATTTAGAAGGCTTAAAAGTCTATACTTGTGAAAACGCTTATCTCGGCATAATCCAAGCTATCTTTGCTACGGGTGCTAACGATGTATTAGTGATCACTGATAAAAAAAGACATTTAGTTCCATTTTTATTAGATCAAACCATTAAGTCTATCGATTTAGAGAATAAAACTATGATTGTCGATTGGGACGCAGAATTTTGATGGATATCCAGATTATTAGCCTATTTCCTGAAATGTTTACTCCTTTAAATTTGAGTATACCTGGACGTGCGCAAAAAAAAGGGCTATTAAAAATATCCTATTTAAATCCTCGGGATTTCGCACTAGATAAGCATAATACTGTAGATGATCGTCCCTATGGAGGCGGGCCTGGAATGGTTATGAAGTTTGAGCCATTATTAGCTGCGATAAAGATAGCTAAACTACGTCAAGAAACTTTATATCCAGCCCCTTTAGTTAGTTATTTATCGCCCCAAGGAAAAAAATTTGATCAAATAGCTGCTCAAATATTAAGCCAACGTACAGGACTTATCCTAATCGCAGGTCGTTATGAAGGCATCGATCAGCGTCTTATTAACCGTGAAGTCGACGAGGAATGGTCTCTAGGAGATTTTATTTTGAGTGGTGGCGAACTAGCGGCTATGTGTCTTATTGATAGTATAGCCCGTCTATTACCAGGAGCATTAGGTCATCTGGAATCTGCATCACAAGATTCATTTAGCTCAGCTCTACTAGATTACCCACATTATACACGCCCTGCAAAGCTAGATGGTCAAGTTGTTCCGGATGTTCTGTTACAGGGAGACCACTCAGCCATTGCTCGTTGGCGTTTAAAACAATCTTTGGGACAAACCTGGCAACGTCGACCAGATTTATTAAAAAAGCATATACTTAGCGAACAAGAGCAGGTATTATTGGCCGAATTCATCCGTGAAAATAGCGAATAAAATTTGGAGTTAGCGATGAGCAATCTCATACAAACTATTGAAAAAGAACAAATGCAATCAAAAAAGGACATTCCCGACTTTCGTGCGGGAGATACAGTCATAGTCAAAATTAAAGTTAAAGAAGGTACACGCGAACGATTACAATCCTTTGAGGGTGTTGTTATTGCGCGACGAAATCGTGGATTCAACTCTGCCTTTACTGTAAGAAAGATCTCACATGGCGAAGGAGTAGAACGAGTTTTTCCTCTTTATAGCCCTTTAACGGCTAGCATAGAAATTAAAAGACGTGGTGATGTTCGAAAAGCAAAACTCTATCATTTACGCAACCTACGTGGTAAAGCGGCGCGTATTAAAGAAAAATTAGTAAATACCCTGCAAGCTTCTATTTCACCAAAAGAAGATGCTAGTAATAACGATCCTATAGAATAGATGTCAATCTTAGCCAACAATATTTTTTAATATTGTTGGCAATTCAAAGTTTTAGACTCCCTAAAAAGATAATATCGCTTTTATGTTTTATAAGGCTATCGTTCAAACTCCTATTGGTAAGCTAGGAATATCCACTTTGGGTCAATTACTAATCCGGCTTGATTTTTTAAGCGATGATAGAGTATTAATTCCCCCTAATGAAGAAATGATAAAAAACATCGTAAGTCAGCTTAATCAATATTTTCAATGCCCAAGCTTTGAGTTTAATATCCCCTACCAACTACAAGGGACTCCTTTTCAAACTAAGGTATGGCAAGCAATAAATAATTTGCCTGTAAAAACAACTGTTAGTTACGGTGCTCTCGCCAATAAATTAAAAACAGGTGCGCGAGCTGTAGGTAATGCTTGCCGAGCAAACCCTCTTCCAATATTAATCCCATGTCATCGTGTTATAGCTCAAGGAAATTTAGGTGGCTATAAAGGAAAAGAAATATCTATTAAAAAATGGTTGTTAAATCATGAATTTTATTCAAGTACATTTTAAGCTAGATTAGAATTCGAAAAAAATATTTTTCACTTTAATAATCAAGTAAAAATTTGTTTATTTATTAATTTATTTCAAGCTTGCTCAAATTTCTTTCTCAGCTTCTGTAAGTCTTTACTCAAAAGTGTGTAAGTTAAGACTGAAGCCGTCAAACGCCCATTGTAATAAATTATAACTTTGTTAATCTAAGTAGTGTGTGTTGTTAATGATCTAATCAAGGACTTAATTTCCAGAAATAATCTAAAGAATAGGTTACTGATATGGAAATTAATTAGCAAATCCTTATGTTATGTGGAATAGATAAGGATGTCTACACTACAAGGATGTAGTGTTAGCAAGGATGCTACAAGGACGTTACTAACACAGATATACCCCCTTGGGCCGTTTTACGGCCCTTTTTAATTTATTGCATGAATTTTTGTCAGAGTTTTCATCAATTCATAACAATAAAACTTAAAATCTTTTATCTTTCAATGTACTAATCTTGCCAAAAATGATGATTTCTTTCATAGTAAGTCTCTGCTTGTATATTATAAGAGCGAGCATTTAATTTTAATGTAATAGTTCCTTCGGTCGCTGTATTATAGATTTTAGAACCTAAACGTTGATAACGATTTAATACGATTTTATGCGGGAATTTAAATCGATTATGAAAACCCGTTGGGAACAAAGCATAGGTTGGTTGTACATAGTTTAAAAATTCTATGCTTGAAGATGTTTTACTACCATGATGGGGTACGATTAATACTGTGCTTTGTAAAGATTTTTGCTTTGTATGAACAAGATAGTTTTCTGCAGCTTTTTCTATATCACCAACTAATAAAATACTTTGTAACTGGTTACTAATTTTTAGCACGCATGAACTATTATTACCTAGATAGTCAAGATTCAAGGGTGGGTATAAAATCTCGAAATTAACTCCATCCCATTGCCAGCGCATCTTTTCTTCGCACAAATTTACGATTCTTGGTAAAAATTTTTTAGGAATACTACTCAATATTTTATCTACTTGTATTTGTTTTAAAATAATCGTGGCTCCACCACTATGATCATTATCACCATGACTAATAACCATCAGATTCACTTTATGAACACCGATTGTTTGTAAAAAAGGAAGTAAAACCAATTTTCCTGCATCAAAGGATGGGCTTAAGCGAGGACCTGTATCATAAATCAGGACATGATGTTGAGTACGAACTACACTAGCTAAACCTTGACCCACATCGAGAAGATGAATCCAAATATCACCATATTGTGGCCCCTGACTTTCTCCAAAAAATAGAGGGAAGAGCCAAATGAAACCTAAGCAACGAGTTGGTGTTCCTTTAGGCGCCAAAATTAATAATATGCCAATTATACTTGAAGCTAAAATCCAACGGTTTGATAAATATGCATAATATTGAGTAAAAGGTATTTCTGAAAAAAAATTGAGTAAACTCCAAAGCAGCTCTAGTAATTTTTCTACGAAAATTAAGATATTTTTTCCCAGAACAAAGCTTACTAAACTAAGTAAGCTACCTAATAAACTAAGCGGTAAAATTAAAAAGCCAATAGAGGGAATGGCTATTAAGTTAGCAATAAAACTAATCCAAGAAATTTGCTGAAAAAAAAATAAAGATAAAGGAATCAGCCCTAAACTTAAAGTTAATTGTATTCGGCACCAAACTCGCCATTTTTTTAATGGCTTCATACGATTTGAGACAGCATAAAAAATCAATATAACTGCTGTGAAGGATAACCAAAAACTTGCTGAAAGTACTGAAAAAGGTTCTATTATTAAAATGATTAATAATGTTAAATGAAATGAATGCCAACTACTAAGATAGCGTCGTTTGATTATCGCCAATGAAAATAAAGATAACATGAGTAAAGCACGCTGGGTCGGAATAGCGAACCCCGCTAAAGCACTATAGAAAATGGTTAATAATAATGTTAATGCGCCAGCAATTTTCGGTGCTGGAATATACAAAGTGAGAACGGGTATACGACAAAAAGTAAAACGAACTATCCAATAAATAATTCCTGCAATAAAAGCGAGATGTAAACCTGCAATAGCAAATAAATGATTAGTCCCAGTACCACGCATTACTCGCCATTGTTCATCAGTAATTTCACAACGCATTCCTGTCGTTAGTGCACTTATAAGTCCTATTAAAGGGTAAGCTTGTAGCGCTTTTTTTACATTGGTAGTAATTTTTTGACGTAGAGTATCGATAAAATAATATACATTTGTTCGTTGAATTAGGTGTAATGGTAATTTTTCTGATAGATAACCTGTAGCACAAATGTTTTGTTGGAACAACTCGGCTTGATAATCAAAGCTACCGGGATTCCAAAAAGCACGAGGACGACGTAGACGCAAAGCGAATTGCCAAATATCTCCTTTTTTAAAATTAGTTAGTACATTTAAATTTTTGTAAAAATACCCTTTAATTCGTACAGGTATGGGATACCGTAAAGATACTGAGGTCTCTAGCTTTTGGATAAGAAAGTCAAAGCGTACGACATGCAAATGATTTTCTGGAATAGTTATTATCCGTCCCTTTGCAATGAGGGTCTTACCTTCTAATATTTTTGGCAATTGTAAGACAAGTTGTTGATGAGCAATTATTAACGACCAAGAAAAACCTAAACAACAAGCAACAAAAAATAAAATCCAATTTGCAAAAAAAAGTCGTTTAAAAAAGGCGAGAGTAATTAAAATTATACTAAATAATATTAGCAAATAGGCTAGTTTTACCGTAGGTAAGTGCGAGAAATGTGTGATCCATACCACACCGATTAAAAACCCTAACGTCCAGCGGGCCATATTTTTTTATTTAGCGATAACTTGTCTTATTGTATATTTTTTTTAAATTTATTTAAAAACACCTTTATAGTAATAAAAAATAATATTTAATATTATTTTTTATTTAAACCATTATCTTGTATACTTAATAGATATATCTAAAATTATATATATAAATTAAAAGTAAACTAAATTAGTTTAACAAGGAGTGTCGTATGCAAAAAACAACTGATATGAATAAAATAGTCTCTTATAAATCTAATTCTGAAAATACTATTCAAAAATTACCTACAGAAACTTCCTCTAATTCTTCTGAAAAAAAACATCTAATGAAAAAAAAGGTTTTTTTAATCTTTTTTAAAAATTAAGATGCTCAAATACTAATCCTGCAGATGATGAAAGTGAAGTTTTCAAAGTACCTAAATTTGGACCTAAATAATATAAGGCTATCTATAACAGATAAAAATATTTATTATTTGTATTTAATGTAAAACAATTTTTAACGGTACAGCCAAAACCATAACAAAGCTAGCAACTAATCCTGCTGCTGGGATAGTTAATATCCATGCCCACATAATTCGTCGTATAGTGGGCCAATGGGTATTGAGCCAACCATTTGTTGAACCTACTCCAAGGATCGCTCCTGTCACTGTATGCGTAGTAGAAACAGGAATACCCAAATCGGTAGCTGCAAATAACGTGAGTGCAGCACCTGTCGCTGCGCATCCGCCACTTAAAGGAGTTAATTGGGTTATTTTATTTCCTAAGGTATGCACAATACGCCAACCTCCGATAAGTGTTCCCAATCCCATTACGAAATTACAAGAAATAATTACCCAAAATGGAACATAAAAATGCCCATTCAAAAGACCTGTAGAAAATAATAATACAGCGATAATACCCATTGTTTTTTGGGCATCATTACCACCATGGCCTAAACTTAATAAGGCTCCTGCAACAAATTGAGCGCGTTTAGCCCAACATTGAGTCTTATCCGAATTTATATCTTTTAAAAAAAAATGAGCTAATTTTATCAACAACCAGCTAATTGATAACCCCAACAAGGGTGACAAGACTATTGCTATTAATACAGGTAGCAATCCATGCCAATTTAAAACATGCCAGCCTCCTGCCACTAAAGCTGCGCCGACCAGCCCTCCTATTAATCCATGAGAAGAACTTGATGGCAAACCAAAATACCAGGTTAAAAGATTCCAAATAATTGCGCCGATTAGAGCCGCAAAAAGCACATAAGGGGTAATGATATTAGGTTCGATAAGACCTGAGCCTATAGTGGTCGCAACACTTAGATGAAAAAATAAGAAAGCAATAAAATTAAAAAATGCCGCCCATAATACCGCTGTTAAAGGTTTTAGAACCTTTGTTGCAACCATAATAGCGATAGAGTTTGCCGCATCATGAAAACCATTAATAAAGTCGAAGATAAATGCTAAGACAATAACGAAATAAATAAATACTAAAGTGCTCGTCATAAAGCATTCTTTCCATCACCAAAACTTGGTGTCAAGTATACACGACGTTGGTAGGGTTGGCACTCTGACGACATTAAGCCAATTTTATAAAAAATGGATATTGAATTATATTTCATATGGAATTTATAATTAGTGAAAAAACTTATTGTGTTTATGCTCTTCGCACTTGAATTTTTGTCTATGCCTCTCAATTCGCAATCCTCATGTATTTTGAATACATTCCGGTAGCTTCATTCTCACAGCAGCTTGCCAAAAATTCAATTGCTATGAGTATCCTTCAGTTATTTTTAATTCTTAAAATTCTATAGTTCATCCTTTAAATTCCATCTCTTATTTCCTATAGTACCCCTTTAATGTAAAATTATATCTTATGTTATCGCTTATTGAATTAATTCAACAACTTGTTGCTCGACCTTCAGTGACTCCAAAAGATGAAGGTTGTCAAACTGTTTTATGTCAACACTTAAAGCGCCTAGGTTTTGCGATTGAACACTTCCCATTTGTGGATGTCAATAATTTTTGGGCTAAACGTGGAAAAGAATCACCTTTATTTGTTTTTGTTGGGCACACTGATGTCGTTCCCACTGGCCCATTAAATAAGTGGGATAGTCCTCCTTTTGTGCCTACCATTCGCAATGGACAACTTTTTGGTCGTGGTAGCGCTGATATGAAAGGAAGTCTCGCTGCAATGCTAGTGGCTTGTGAAAAATTTATTGGTGAACATCCTAATCATAGTGGTTCTATAGCATGGTTAATTACTAGTGATGAAGAAGGCCCTAGCGTCAATGGCACAGTAAAAGTAGTTGAAGTACTTAAAAACAGATACGAAAAAATAGATTACTGTTTAGTTGGCGAACCTACCTGCGAAGAAAAATTAGGAGATACTTTAAAAGTAGGTCGCCGTGGATCTTTATCAGCCCATTTGATCGTTAAAGGTAAACAAGGCCATATTGCTTACCCTCAATTAGCTGAAAACCCTATCCATCGATTTAACCCAAGTCTAGCCGAATTATTGAGTATCAACTGGGATGAAGGAGTAGCCTATCCTAATTTTCAACCAACTAGTTTACAAGTTTCTAATATTCATAGCGGTACTGGTGCTGGAAATGTTATTCCAGATAACATAGAGATTAAGTTTAATTTTCGTTATTCCCCAGCAACCACCGCAAAAAAATTAGAAGATACAGTAGAAAATATTTTAAAAAAACATCATCTAAAATATCAAATCACTTGGCAACGTGGAGGACTTCCTTTTCTAAGTTCTTCAGGGCAGTTACGTTTAGCCTGTCTTGATGTTATAGAAAAATTTACCGGGATTACACCTATAATTTCTACAACAGGGGGCACCTCTGATGCTCGTTTTATTGCGCCCTTAGGAGCAGAGATTGTTGAGTTTGGTCCATGCAATCGTGGTATTCATCAAATTAATGAATGCGTCTCTATTGATGATCTTGAACAATTAGCTTTAATTTATAAAGAAATTTTGAAGAAAACTTTGTGTGTTTAAAGACAAATCAGTAAAACACGGACAAAAAAAAGCAGCCTTTGAGGCTGCTTGCGGTTAATCGTTAGTGTTCTCTATTATGAAAGAAACTGCGATTTTGATAACCATGATGGATCAGGGTAGTAAGCAAATACTAGCGTTCCGTTCTTAATCGAATGGATTAATGAATCGGCAACTGCTGGACTGACTGCAAAACAACCCCAACTTCGTCCCAGTCGACCATGTTGCTGCGCAAATTGCGCTGTCGCATAATCCGCCCTATGGACTACGATATCACGAGCTTCCGCCCTATCGTTAAATCCTTTTTCTAGACCTTTTAACTTTAATGAATAGCCGTGTTTACCCTGATAAGTTGATTCGGTTAAAAACACACCTAAACTTGATTCTAAACTTCCTGGTCTATCTGAGAAGGAAGTTGCATAGTTGCCACCACTGTTCTGTCCATGGGCAACGTACTCATTAAAAAGCATAGAGTTGTTGTTAAGGTCTAATACCCACAATCTTCGCGCTGTTGATGGCTTAGTATAATCAATAATCGTTAGAATATGCTGATTGTCTAAACCTTCCTGTCTGGCTTTGTTATAAGCCTCTAAACCTAATTGTAATACTTTAGGATTAAGACCTGGAGCCTGCCCACTGAGTTGCTGCAACTCAGCTTGCACGTTAGCATCCTGGCTTACTGGACTAGCATTAACGGTCATCACGAAGAGACCACTGGCTAGCAGTAATAAACTTGTTATTTTCTTTAATATCACTATATAACCCCCCCTCTGCTTCTTTAGCAGAAGAAAACCACTATAGCATAATTCGTACAATTTTTGAACGTATTTACCCACTTTTATTAGATAAAAGGCTTACATTTATATTATATGTAAGCCTAAGGGAAGATAGGCTTTAGGTTAAAAACCCTTATTAAGTAATCCTCACTCTAGCGTTTCTTGGGTAAAAAGTGTTAGGCGAGAAATTTTCACTAAATAATCCTTTTATGCTCAAATTCGCAGAGTAAAGGATTATCCCATTTTTATCATTATTCTATATAGAACAACATTCTAGCTCCAAATTTCTTGTTAATACTAAATAAAAAGAAGAAATTTAGTAAAAATGTGGAATAATCCTATCCTAGAAAAATAAGCTATTTCAGTTCGCGAGACCCTTCTTTAATAAATATTCTTAAAAAATCTTCTTTTAGCTCAAACCAAAAATCTTTCTATTAATATTTTAAAATGAGCTTAGCTTAAATTTTTAAGCTGTATTGTTATAATCAAATATTAGATTAATTTTTCTCTTTGGTTTCGCGATAGAAATTATTTCATTTTTCGAGGTCTGCCTCGCTTACGTATGGTACCTGTTTTAGCTATATTGAGCTGTGAGGTCCTTCCTCGACCCTTTGTTGTTAACATTCTTTTCATTCTTTTTCGATTTCCTTTAGCCTTTGCAACTGCTAAAGCTTTGAAATTAGCTTCCATTTTTTTATGTTCAATTTTTACAACTTTTTCAAGTGCTTTTTGATAAGCTTCTTGCTCTGCAATTTTTAGCTTTTCTTTGAAATTGGCTTTCAGCATAGCAATCTTGGCGCGTAAGGCTTTTTGTGTCATACGCGCGTTTATAGCAGCTTTACTTCGTTGCATTTTTTTAGCAGCACTTAAGGGTGGTCTACCTCGTTTAGTTTTTGTTTGTGTTTTAACATTCGTCATATGTATTCCTTAGAGTTAAAATAATATCAATCAATATATACTTTTCGCACTTGTATTTTTTGTCTGCGTCGCCGCTTAACTCGCAACCCTCATGACTATTATATAAAGATTGCTGTATGGACACGGCACTTGACAAAAATCCCATTACAATGAGTATACCTTCTTAAAATTAAGGTGATATTAAATAATATTTTCTTTAATTAAGAAGTATAAACCTAAATAGACATTCTATTATATAATATTTTATCATTATTAAAAAATTCAGCTTTTTTATTAACATTTTTTAATAGCCAAATTTCTAATTTATATAAATAGATAATTATTTATGGGGATTTCATTATCTTTTTTCAATAGGTATATAATTTCTTTGGGTACTTCCAATATACAATTGTCTAGGTCTTGCAATGCGAAGTTTTGGGTCAGCCATCATTTCTTCCCATTGTGAAATCCAACCTACCGTGCGAGCTAATGCAAAAATTACTGTAAACATATTGGTAGGAATTCCTAAAGCACTTAAAGTAATACCGGAATAAAAATCTACATTAGGATATAATTTTCTTTCAACGAAATAAGGATCTTCTAAAGCAATTTTCTCTAAAGCTAATGCAAGTTTAAATAAAGGCACTTCTTTTTGCCCAGTTTCTTCCAATACATCATGACATGTTTTTTTCATCACTGATGCTCGCGGGTCGTAATTTTTATACACACGATGTCCAAAACCCATTAATCGAAAGGGATCATTAGGATCTTTTGCCTTTTCGATGTAATGGTTAATACGAGAAATATCTCCTATTTCAAGCAACATATTTAAGCATGCTTCGTTGGCACCACCATGAGCGGGTCCCCATAAAGCGGCTATTCCTGCAGAAATGCAGGCATAGGGATTAGCACCTGTAGAGCCAGCCATTCTAACGGTAGATGTAGAAGCATTTTGCTCATGATCAGCATGTAAAATAAAAATTTTATCTAAAGCCTTTGCCAACACTGGGTTAGGTGGATTCTCTTCAGTTGGAACCCCAAACATCATATGCATAAAATTTTCTGCATAATTTAAATGATTCAGAGGATACATAAAAGGCAATCCTGTCGCATACTTATAAGACATAGCAGCAAGAGTTGGCATTTTAGCAATTAATCTTAATGCGGCTAATTTGCGATGTTCTTTATTATGAATATCCAACAAATCATGATAAAAAGCGGATAATGCTCCAACTACACCCAACATAATTGCCATGGGATGAGCATCTCTACGAAATCCATGAAAAAAATGACGTAGCTGCTCATGTACCATGGTATGTTGATTAATTTCTTCGTTAAAATTCTTTTTTTGAGTTTGATTAGGTAACTCACCATGAAGCAATAAATAAGCAACTTCTATAAAATCTGATTTTTCTGCAAGTTGATCAATCGAATAACCGCGATAAAGTAAAATACCTTTATCACCATCAATAAAAGTTATTTTAGAAGAACAAGAAGCAGTAGATAGAAATCCTGGATCATAAGTAAATCGATTAACTTTTGCCAATTGAGTCACATCTATAACATCAGGTCCTAAAGTTGCTTTGCAAATCGGCAAATTAACAGGCGCTAAGTCATTAACAGTTAAAGTTGCCGTGGAAGAAGACAAATCTTTAGCAGTTACTTCCGCAGATTGAGTCATAATAGCCTCTAAATTTATAAATTTAATTTCATCACAAACTATACTAGCAATTATCTAAAGAGCGGGGTGATATATAACAAAGATAAAATACTGGTGTCAATTTCGGCAACTTAATAAGATTTTATCAAATTATTAGAAAGACGTGCTAGATTTATGCTAGATTAACGATATTGTGCAAACTATTCAACAATTAACTGTAACAAATGACTATTCAGGCCAGAGACTCGACAATTTTTTAATGTCGCGGTTAAAGGGCCTACCTAAAAGTCGTCTTTATCGAATCATACGAAAAGGCGAATTACGCATCAACAAAAAAAGAGTAAAGCCCGATTATCGTTTACAAGAAGGGGATATTATACGGATCCCCCCCCTACGACTTGCCCCCCGTACTCCAAAAAATATTTTAAATGCAAATTTAGCTGAGCTACTTGAAAAATCAATTATTTTTGAAGATAAACATTTTTTAGTCCTTAACAAGCCTAGTGGTATGGCCGTCCATGGTGGAAGCGGGATACATTTAGGGGTCATAGAAGCTTTACGCCTGTTGCGACCACAATTGAAATTCTTGGAATTAGTTCATCGCTTGGATCGTGACACTTCAGGTTGTTTACTACTTGCTAAAAAAAGTAGTATTTTAAAGGAATTACATGAATTATTACGTTCGGGTCAGATGAAAAAGACTTATATTGCTCTAGTAGCAGGACATTGGCCTAAATCGTTACGAAAAATCGACGCTCCGTTGTATAAAAATCAATTACAATCCGGAGAACGCATCGTACTTGTTGAAGCAGAGGGCAAAAGTTCTCTAACTGAATTTTCTGTACAACATTATTATGTTGAATCCACATTAATCGCAGCAAAGCCCATCACTGGCCGCACCCACCAGATTCGCGTTCATGCTCAATTTGCCAAACACCCTATTATTGGGGACGAAAAGTATGGAGAAAAAGAAATCAATAAAAAAATGCGTCAACTAGGCTGTAAACGACTTTTTTTACATGCTAGTCAGCTTGAGTTTACTTTAGGTTCAACAGCAAAAACTATAACGCTAGCTGCCAAATTGCCAGAAGATTTAAATCAAGTTTTGAAAAATTTAACCTCTTTATCGAATTTATAGGTATTTTATTTTTGACTGTTTTTCTTTAATTCGGCAAAAATATGTCTGCGAACTTCATCAACATCGGCATGCCCATTGATTGAAATATAACAAGGCGCATCCGGATCACCGCTACGTTGCCATTCTTTGTAATAAAAAAGTACTGGTTTGGTTTGTTGATGATAAATGCGCAAACGCTCGCGTATAGTTGCTTCTGTATCATCATTTCGTTGAATGAGTGGTTCTCCTGTTACATCATCTTTATTCGGGACTTTTGGAGAATTATGTAATATATGGTAAATACGGCCCGAACCGGGATGAATACGCCGCCCACTGAGACGTTTTACAATTTCATCATCCTCAATCTCAATTTCTATAACAAAATCAATAAAAATTCCGTTAGATCGTATCGCCTCCGCTTGAGGTAAAGTACGTGGAAATCCATCAAATAAAAAACCATTTGCACAATCTGCTTGCTGAATACGTGATTCGACTAATTCAATAATAACCTTATCAGAAATTAATTGACCTGCATCCATCAAAGCCTTGATTTGAAGTCCCACAGGGGTACCTTGGATAGCGGGATCGCGTAGTATATCTCCAGTAGAAATTTTGGGGATATGATAAAAAGTCGTTAAAAACTCTGCTTGGGTGCCCTTTCCCGCCCCGGGTGGCCCTAGTAAAATAATGTTCATCTTCTATTCTTATCTCAGTAAGTGTCTAGCTTCATCCACAAAAAGCCGAATTCGGACTAGCCAGAAGTCTAAAAATATGTTTTTATCACTATCTGATTTTCCCAATCTATAGTGAAAAATCAAAACCAAGATTGTTTCTGTAAGTAACTATAACAAACCAGATCAATCAAAAAAAGTTTCCAAAGAGTCTACTATAAAAAGAGATAAAACATGTAGAGTCTTTTTTAGGAAATACACCCGTTTTACTGTCCAACACTAAGAACATATCAAAAAACATGATTTTTTGCGTATCACAAGATCTTTTGCAAAGAGTATACATTAAAAGGGCTTTATCCCATCAAAACATTATGCTGATCCTATGAATACTTTTGTTTTTGATATTGAAACAATTCCTGACATAAAGAATGGCCGTGTTCTTTATAATATAGATAGTGAAAAAAACGATCGGGAAGTCGCTAATATAATGTTAGCTAAACGCCAAGAAAAAACGGGTAATTCAAGTTTTCTTCCTCATCATTTGCAACGTATCGTGGCTATTTCTGTTGGATTGCGCACTAAAAATCAATTTAAAATTGGGTCATTGGGTAATATCGATTCAGATGAACCTGCTCTTATAGAAGCATTTTTCAAATGTATTGAGAAATATTCACCTATTTTAGTATCCTGGAATGGTAGTGGCTTCGATCTACCTGTTTTACATTATCGGGCATTATTATACGGAATCAGTAGTCCTAGTTATTGGAATATAGGTAATGACGATGCCAGTTTTCGTTGGAATAACTATTTGAGTCGTTATCATTATCGACATACGGATTTGATGGATGTATTAGCTGCCTATCAAGGCCGTGCAAATGCCCCCCTGACAGATATTGCTGTCATGTTAGGTTTGCCCGGAAAACTAGGTATGGATGGTAGCCAAGTTTGGGATTATTTTTTAGATGGAAAATTAGCAGCCATCCGAGATTATTGCGAAACAGATGTATTGAATACTTATTTAATCTATCTTCGTTTTGAATTAATACGAGGAACTTTTTCTTTTGAAACTTATCAAAAAGAATGCGCTTGTGTACGTGAAAAAATTACTGAAGAAAATAAACCCCATTTTAAACAATTTACTGAAGCATGGAAAATTTAAAAACTTCCTCTACCAATACGACTCCTATAGTCATTACAGGCATTTCTCATGAAGGCCGCGGCATTGCACATATTAATGGCAAAATTACCTTTATCGAAAATGCTTTACCTGGAGAAACCGTTCTAATCTCCTACAGCAAAAAAAGACGTTCCTATGACGAAGCAAAATCTATTCAGGTTTTAAAAGCCTCAATAGATAGAATTCAACCAGGCTGTCTGCATTATGATAGCTGTGGTGGCTGTAGCCTACAGCATTTAAGTAACCAAGCTCAATTGCAACATAAAGAAAAGACCCTTGTTGATCAACTCAGCCATTTCACTGAAATCAAGCCTAAATTATTATTACCTCCACTTACCGGTGCGAGCTGGGGCTATCGTCGGCGTGCACGCCTTGGGGTTAAATATGTTACAAAAAAGCAAGTGGTGTTAGTTGGCTTCCGCGAAAAAAATGGACGTTATCTTGCACAATTAGAAACTTGTAAAACCTTAGATCCAAGAGTTGGTCAACTTTTAATCCCTTTACAGCAACTTATTCATAAACTAAATGCATTTCAAGCTATCCCACAAATTGAAGCGGCACTCGGTGATGAGATCCTAGGCTTAGTTTTTCGACATCTCACCCCCTTAGACAACTCTGATCGAATGCAACTCAAAAGCTTTGCTGAACAGCATCAAATCCAACTTTACCTACAGCCCGGCAATGAAAATAGCACTCATTGCATTTGGCCAGCAAATCCTAAATTATTAAGCTATCGTTTGGAAAATAAAGGTTATAAACCTCTAGAGCTCTTATTCGAGCCTAAACATTTTATACAGATTAACGCAGACATCAATCAAGCGATGATTCAACGAGCTATGGAATTGCTCTCACCTAATTTCAGCGATCGGATATTGGATTTATTCTGCGGATTAGGTAATTTTAGTTTACCTCTAGCCACACGATGCCATTTCGTCGTAGGCATTGAGGGATATGCAGAACTCGTGGAACGGGCAAAAGCCAATGCTAAACATAATGATATTAACAATACACAATTTTATACAGCTGATTTAACAAGTTCTATATTAAAAGAAGCTTGGGCTCAACAAACTTTCAACAAGATTCTATTGGATCCACCCCGCTCTGGAGCTTTGGAAATCATTTCGCAAATTGCAAATTGGAATGTTGAGCGTATTGTGTATGTATCCTGTAATTCTGCTAGTCTGGCTAGAGATGCTGGAGAATTAGTAAAACAAGGTTATAGTTTAGAAAAAGCCGGAATAATGGATATGTTTCCGCAAACTCATCATTCAGAAGCAATTTGTTTATTTACTAAATAGGTTGTATGAATAAACTAAACAGCACATTTTTCAAAAATTTTTTGTTTTTGATAAAGATACTTTGCAGTACGATCTTATTAATAAACCCGACGAAAAGCTTTGCCTATTATGATGAAAATGGCCAGGATTCATCGCTTTCATCCATTCAACAAAACCTGAATAACATATTAAGTCATTTTAGGGGCTTTAATACCGGTGTTTCCATACAGTCTTTATCTACCGGAAGAGTGTTATATCAGTATAATGCCAATCGGGGTTTTGTTCCGGCCAGTACCTTAAAATTATTTACTGGTATTGCTGCTTTGGATTATTTAGGGCCTCATTTCCAATTTAAAACGCGCTTTTTAACCAACTCTGGAGCAAGGATTCATAATGGGGTTTTAACTGGAAATTTGTATATTAAATTTAGTGGCGACCCTTATTTAACGCTCGAGGATCTCAAAGACATGTTGGAGACTTTAAATGAGCGACATATAAATAGGGTCCAAGGTAATATTGTTATTGATGATACTGTTATCGATCGGAGTACCTGGCCTCCGGGACGCGTCATTGACGATAGAATTTTTTGCTATGCAGCCCCTGTAACCGCTACCATCATTAATCGTAATTGTTTTAGTGTTAGTGTTAAACCTAATCGTTTACAACATCCCACCATTACAAAAAGTAATAGTAATTTAGGTATCGTTATTGATAATCAAGCCGTCACAAAGCGTTTAAGACAGAGAGGTTATTCATTAGATTTAAAGCCGAATGCAGCTAGCAAAAATCACTATACTTTAAGAGGCTATCTTTCCCCTAAAATGGGCCCTTTATCATTTGCAGTTGCCTTGCAAAATCCAAATTTAGCCACCTATGATATTGTGGCCGGATTATTAAGAAAATACTCTATCCGTTATTCCAATTTAATCTATGGAAAAACTCCTCCTCTCGCTAAGTCCTTAGCTGAAAATAGCTCCCCTGAACTTGCTTTTTTAATAAAAAATATGTTAAAAAAGTCAGATAATCTTATTGCAGATAGTTTATTAAAAAAACTAGGGGAACAGTATTTTTCAGTGCAAGGTAGTTGGAAAACTGGTAGAAACGCTGTTCAAGCTATTCTTGCCAACAAAACAAATATTGATTTCAAGCAACTAGTGATGGTTGATGGCTCCGGTCTATCTCGTAACAATATAGTCACACCTAATGCCTTTGTTAAATTATTAAATTTCGCTTATACACAATTACCTGATAGTGATTTGTTTTTTGAATCCTTACCACAATCAGGAATCGATGGTACATTAAAACATCGTCTAGGTGGTCCTGCATTAGGTAGGATACACGCTAAAACGGGAAGCATGCATGGAATAAGTAGCTTAGCAGGTTATGTTCGAACCGCTAATAATCAAGTTCTAGCTTTTTCTATTTTAATTAATGATCCAGTTCAAGGTAAAAATAATCAAGGAGGTTATCGCTTATTGGAAAATCGAATTTGTGAGTTTTTAGCTAGAAGTTATGTATAAAATAAATATTCAGCTCAAAACCAGGTTTACTTAAGTTAGTTGATTTTTCTAAATTTTTTAGAGCTGCAAACTAAAAATAAGGATAATTGAAAATGGTTAAAATAAAAAATTCGCTCTACTTGAATAATGATGGCAGTATTAATTTAGAAACATGGCTACATCATGCCGCAATGCAACGTAGTCAAGAAGATTTCAAATTGATTCGACAAGCTTCTATTTTAAGTCAAATTGTGGGTGAATCAAAAACAACACCTACGCATGTCTCTTGTTTACAGCAAGGCCTCACTATGGCCGAAATTCTGTTAGATTTACATTTAGATAAAGAAACTATTGCGGCTTCCTTAATTTATAGTTGCGTAAATTATGCTGAGCTGTGTTTAGAAACGGTCTATGAACATTTAGGACCCAATGTTGCTAAAATAATCGAAGGCGCTAAACAAATGAACGCCATTCGTATGGCCAATACTGCGGCTAATCTTCATCAAGCACAATTAGAAAATATTCGAAAAATGTTACTTGCAATGGTAGAAGATATGCGAGTTGTTCTTATTAAACTCGCAGAACGTACTGCTACTATGCGAACTCTGGATATGTTAGATCGCAAAGCAAGTCAAATCTATGCACGCGAAACACTTGATATTTACGCCCCTTTAGCTAATCGTCTTGGTGTAGGTCAACTACAATGGGAGTTGGAAGATCTATCTTTACATTATCTAGAACCTAAAATATACGCACAAATTGCACAACTTCTTCAAGAACGATTAATTGACCGAGAATCTTATGTACAAATTATTTTAACTCAATTACGAAAGATTTTAGGTAATGCTCAGTTACATAATTTTGAAATATATGGACGTGTAAAACATATCCATAGTATTTACAGAAAGATGCAACAAAAAAAATTAAAATTTGAAGAACTGTATGATCTAAATGCGATCCGTATTTTAGTCAATACCATTAAAGATTGTTACAATGTTTTAAGTATCATTCATAGTTTATGGTCGCCTGTATCAGGACAATTTGATGATTATATTGCGACACCAAAATCCAACGGTTATCGTTCTATCCATACGGCAGTTTTAGGTCCGGGCCAAAAAATACTTGAAATCCAAATTCGAACTCATCAAATGCACCAAGAATCTGAGCATGGTTTAGCTGCGCATTGGCAATATAAAGAAACTGCTCAACAACAGAAAGAAAGCTATCAAACTAAAATCGCCTGGCTCCGTCAAGTATTAGAATGGCAAAAGGAATTAGTAAAACGTGGTAAAGCCACCGTCCCAGGTCTCACCACTGTTTTAGACGATCGAGTGTATGTCTTTACACCTAATGGAGACATCCTTGATCTACCTAAAGGTTCTACACCTTTGGACTTTGCTTACCATATTCATAGTGAAGTGGGACATCGTTGCCGAGGAGCAAAAATCAATGGTGCTATTGTCCCATTAACCTACCAACTAAAAATTGGTGAACAAATCGAAATTCTTACTGCAAAACAAGGCAATCCGAGTTTAGACTGGTTAAACCCAAATTTAGGCTATTTATACACGGCTCGTGCTAAAGCAAAAGCTCATCATTGGTTTAAAACTCAAGATTATGATAAGCATTTACTTAATGGTGAAGATTTATTTAATAAAGAAATTCAACGCTTAGGACTACCAACACTCGATCCTGATAAGTTAGCTCACAAACTTCATTTTAAGACAAAAAAAGAAATGATTGCTGCATTAGGCAGCGGGGATTTACGACTTGCACAACTTTTAAATGCGATACAATCGCAAGAAAAACAATTAGTATCTAGCTTGGCCCAACCCGAAATTTTGTTAGGTAAACCTCGTAGCAGCCTGCCAGAAGGTATTAGCATAGCCGGTGTTACCGATTTATTAACGCAGACCGCCGGCTGTTGCAAACCTGTTCCAGGCGATCCTATCCGAGGCTTCATCACACAAAGTCGTGGAATTGTGTTACATCGTGATGATTGTATGCATTTACTCAACCTTGAACCTGAAAAACAAAACCGCTTAGTAGATGCAGATTGGGGACAAGCCGTTAGCCAAGTATATCCAGTGGACATATGCGTAGAAGCCTACAATCGACCCGGTTTACTTCGTGATGTATCTACACTCATTGCTAATGAAAAATTAAATTTGGTCGCACTAACATTAGCTAGCGATAAACCGGATCCAAAGGCTTATATTAAATTAACTATCGAAATATCCAGCTTACTCTCACTGGGTAAAGTCTTAGATCGCATCAAACAAGTGCCCAATGTTATTGATGTAAGAAGACAGATCATTAGTTAACTTATACAGGTATTGAATTGATGATATAGTGCCGTGTCCATGCAGCAGTCTGGTATATGCAATGTAGGATTGCGAGTTGAACGGCAACACAGACAAAAATTCAAGTGCGAAGAATATATATGTCTAAAGAAACAATTTATAGCATCTCTGAACTTAATCAAATGGTTCAAGATCTATTAGAAGATGCATTTTTACCTATTTGGGTAGAAGGTGAAATTTCTAATTTTGCAAGTCCTAGCTCTGGGCACTGGTATTTTTCTTTAAAAGACGAAAGTGCTCAAGTACGCTGTGCGCTTTTCAATGGCGGGCATCGTTATGAAGATAACCAACCGAAAAATGGCATGCAAATCTTAGCTCGTGCCAAAATTTCTTTATATCCCGCACGTGGAGAATTTCAATTAATCATTGACCAATTTGAACCTGCCGGTGAAGGAGCTTTACGTAAAGCATTTGAAAAATTAAAAAAGCAACTTGCAGAAGAAGGATTATTTGAGCCGCAACATAAAAAATCTTTACCTAAGTTCCCTAGTACGATAGGCGTTATTAGTTCAAAAACGGGTGCTGCGCTGCGCGATATCTGTATTGTTCTTAAATTACGTTTTCCTGCTATCAACATCATTGTATATCCTTCATTAGTTCAAGGAAAAAATGCTTCGGCACAAATTGTTCAGCAAATAAAAACCGCAAATCAACGTAAGGAATGTGACGTTTTAATTTTGGCGCGAGGGGGAGGATCACTAGAAGATTTATGGCCTTTTAATGAAGAAAACGTAGCTAGAGCAATTTTTAAAAGCGATTTACCACTCATTACTGGCATTGGACATGAAACAGATCTTACAATTGCAGATTTTGTTGCAGATAAGCGTGCTGCCACTCCAACTATGGCGGCGCAATTAGCAAGTCCAGATAGACGTGAATACCAACAACAATTAGATAAAACCTATCAGCGCCTTATTAATATTATTCACTATGTATTAAAAAGCTATCAGCAAAACCTTGAAAACTTAACTAAGCGATTACGTCATCCTCAACAACGGTTACAAGATGGATTTCAACATTGTGATGAATTAACACAACGCTTGAATTTAAGCATAAAAAATCAATTACAAATACGTCAGCAAAAAATCTTAGGTTTATCCCGCACACTTCAAGCTATAAGTCCCTTAGCTAGCCTAGCACGCGGGTATGCAATTGTTAGTGATGCAACAAGCAAAAAAATCCTACGTAACAGCAAGGAAGTAAAATCTGGGCAAGAAATTATTACGAAGTTAGCTAAGGGCGAATTACTGTGTGAAGTCAAGGCACAACTTTAATACAAATTATTAGGTAAAAATAATCACACTCACAGCAATTCAACTCTTGGCAAGTACCGCGTCCTTACAACAATCTGGCACATACAATAAACATGATGATTGCGAATTGAACACAACGGAGAAAAAAATTCAAATAGGAAGAGTATCATTTTTCTTCTGGCATAGGTTCGGCATAACCACACTCTTTACGAGGGCAGACTTTTTCAGTCCCACGACGTTTGGTAGTTTTAATTGTCATCACAGGCCAAGCACAACGCGGGCATGCCTGCTCGATTGGTTCATTCCATACTGCATAAGTACAGGTAGGGTAAGTAGAACAAGAAAAGAAAATTTTACCGTATCGGGATTTACGTTTCAGTAATGTGCCTTTATGACATTCAGGACATTCTATTCCAGTATCTGCTGGTTTTTCTAAAGGCTCTATATGTTTACATTTAGGATAGTTACTGCAACCAATAAACTTCCCATAACGACCAATTTTTATATGTAAAGAATGACCGCAATCCGGACATAAACGACCTTGTACAACCTCAGGCTCACTTACTGTTGTAACCTCTCCTTCCATGTTTCTCGTATAATCACATTCGGGGTATCCTGAGCACCCAATAAATCTACCGCGCTTACCTAAACGTATCGATAAAGTTTTACCACATTTAGGACAAGTTTCGTCTAAAGCTTCTTGAGTCACATCTTTTCGTTGGACAGTTTCTTCAGTGGTCTCTATGAGTGTTTTAAACGGAGTCCAAAAATCTTGTAACAAAGGAACCCAATCTTTTTCTCCCCTAGAAATTTGATCAAGTTCATCTTCTAATCGCGCCGTAAATGCATAATCAACATATTGCATAAAATAACGCGTAAGAAATTTATTCACTATTCTACCAACATCAGTCGGTTTAAATCTTTTTTGATCCAGCGTGACATATTCCCTTTGTTGTAAAGTTGAAATAATAGGCACGTAGGTTGAAGGTCGACCAATATCTCGTTCTTCTAAGGCCTTAACTAAGCTTGCCTCGCTGTAACGTGGGGGGGGTTCAGTAAAATGTTGATCGGCACTAATGTCGATAAGATTCACTTGATCCCCTATTTTTAATGCTGGCAACATGCTCTCTTCTTCAGATTTAGTTCTATCATCATCTGATGCTTTGGCTTTATCATCATAACTTTCTAAATAAACTGCCATAAAACCTGCATGCACAATGGTCGATCCATTAGCTCGAAAACAATGATCCTTCGCTGCTTTTGCACTTAAATCAATTGCCACTGTGTCAATAGTGGCATGCATCATCTGCGAGGCAACCGCACGTTTCCAAATAAGTTCATATAATTTAAATTGATCAGGGATTAAATTTTTTTTTAGTTGCTCAGGAGAGAATTCTACATGTGTCGGTCGAATAGCTTCATGTGCCTCTTGTGCATTACGGCTTTTAGTCCGAAAATGCCGAGGAGACTCGGGTAAATCTTTTTCACCATAGCGGTGTAAAATCAGTTCACGTATCGATAGTATAGCTTCATTAGATAAATGAACAGAATCCGTTCGCATATAAGTAATTAATCCGACTAAACCTTCACCGACATCAATTCCTTCGTAAAGTTGTTGTGCAAGACGCATTGTTCGCTGTGCTGTAAATCCTAATTTACGCCCGGCTTCTTGTTGCAATGTAGATGTGGTAAAAGGTGCTGCAGGATTACGTTTACGTTGTTTTTTCTCAACATTTATAACCTGTAAATAACCCTGTGCCAATTGTTGCAAATTTTCCTTGATTGCAATGGCTTGCTCTTTGGTAGTAATACTAAATTGATTAAGTTTTTCTTGCTGATACTGTATTAAACGCGCCTCAAAAAGTTTTTCGTCTGATTTATTATTAGCCGTTATTGTCCAATATTCTTGAGATTTAAAAGCTTCGATTTCTTCTTCACGTTCAACAATTAATCGTAAAGCGGGACTTTGAACACGCCCTGCAGACAAACCGCGACGAACTTTTTTCCATAATAAAGGTGATAAAGTAAAACCGACTAAATAATCTAATGCGCGGCGTGCTTGCTGTGCATTAACCAAATCCATAGCAATATGACGTGGATTTTCTACAGCTGCATTAACTGCTGATTTAGTAATTTCATGAAAGACTACACGATAAATCGATTTATTTTTTAGCAGTTTTTTTTGCTTTAGAATTTCATAAATATGCCACGCAATGGCTTCTCCTTCACGATCCGGATCAGTCGCAAGATATAAAGCATCGGCATTTTTAAATGCTTTAATAATCATATCCATATGCTTGGCATTCTTTTCAATCAGAGCATATTGCATAGCAAAACCCTGCTCTGGATTCACAGCCCCTTCTTTAGGTATTAGATCACGAACATGGCCATAGGAGGCCAAAACTTCAAAGTCTTTACCTAAATATTTCTTGATTGTTTTAGCCTTTGCTGGCGATTCTACAATCAATAGATTTTTTGCCATCTTTTATTTCCTCACGTAGCCCCCAGGAACTACGTCAATATACCCTTGTAGTTGCAGTGTCGATAAACAAGCAAGCAGTTTATCGATAGTTAAGCCAGTTCTTAGCATCAAAATATCTATACTTGTCATTTCAAATCCAAGGCACTCTACAAGCTTTCTATCCTGTGAATCAAGTCTAGATATACTTTTCACAGTTGAATTTTTGTTTATGTTGCCATTTAATTCGCAATTTTGATGATTATCAATCTCATGTTGCTTCATTGTAGGTAAAAATGAGAGTCCTTGTATAATATCCTCACAACTCTCAACCAGTGTAGCCCCTTCTTTTAATAATGCATGACAACCTTGACTTAAAGGATTGCGAATAGAACCGGGAATAGCAAATACCTCTCGACCTTGGTCCAATGCATAACGGGCAGTGATTAATGACCCACTCCGCAATGTTGCTTCTACCACGATAACACCTAAACTCATACCACTAATTATCCTATTTCGCCTAGGAAAATACTCTGCTTTGGGCGAGGAATAAGGAAAAAATTCAGAAATCAACACCCCTCCTTTCTCCACAATATCCAAAGCTAAAGATTGATGACAAGCTGGATAAATATGTTCTAAACCACTCCCTAATACAGCCCCTGTTATTCCTTTATTTAACAAAGCTCCTTGATGAGCTGCGCCATCAATACCCCTTGCCAACCCACTGATAATAACAAATCCAAGAGCATTTAATTCGTTTGCTAGTTGATGGGCAATCTCTAAGCCTGTATAGGTAGGGTTGCGAGCCCCCACTAGGGCCAAGGTTTGCTGTTGCAGTTGCAAAAAAGATAACTCACCCTTAACAAATAAAATTAATGGTGGAGAAGAAATTTCACGCAATAATGCTGGATAATGTAAGTCACCCCAATGTAAAATATAACACTGTGGCTGCTCTTCCCAACGTAAACAAAGCTCTACTGTTTTCCAATCTGGTTTTAGTAAGTTACTGGCTAATTTTGAATTGACCCCTGCAGCAAGCAATTCTTCATGCGAGGCTAATAAGATTTGTTTGGGGGTAGTAAATTTTTTTAAGAGCGTCGAAACACTGCTAAAACCACAGCGCGGGACGGTATATAGGGCTAACCAATATCCTATTTCATTTAACGTCAAATCCATGAGCTTGCACTTTCATTAATCTATCTACAGATTTAAGTGTCTCACCTTAGGGCACGTATTTTCAAGAGATATACTGCTTGCAAAGATGAGAATTTTACCTGTTTGATACATAGCAAATTCCGATAATATGAATGAAAAGACCAAAAAGACCATATACTCACAGCAATTGAATTTTTGACAAGTGCTGCATCCATTCAATAATGGGGTATATACAATCACAATGAGGATTGCGAATTGAGGGGTAACATAGACAAAAATTCAAGTGCGAAGAGTATTAAGTTTATTGTTTATAACGGCTCATACTCGCCTCAATTTCAATTCTTGCTTGTTCTGGTCCTACCCATCCTGTCACTTTAACCCACTTTCCAACCTCTAAATCCTTATAATGTTCAAAGAAATGTTGAATACTTTGTGTGAGTTGTTCAGGTAAATCTTTCCAAGTTTTTACTTGATGATACAGCGAAGATAATTTATCGATAGGCACAGCTAAAATTTTCGCATCGATGCCTGATTCATCTTCCATCTTTAACATTCCAATAGGTCGGCAACAGATCACACAACCGATTAACAATGGAAAAGGGGCTACTACCAAAACATCAACGGGATCACCATCTTCTGATAATGTGGAAGGAACATAACCGTAATTACAGGGATAGTACATGGCGGTGCCTAAAAAACGATCAACACGTAATGCACCTGTTTCTTTATCTACCTCATATTTAATCGGGTCACTATGGCTAGGAATTTCTATCACTACATTTATTTCATCGGGGACTTTTTTTCCTGGACCTAATTTTACAAGCGCATTCATAATTTTATATTTCCTAAAATTCTAATTTTATCGCATAATATACTTACAGCAATTTGGTTCGGAAGTTGACTGTATAGTGAAGCAACCAAAGTGTATTAATATACATGAGGATTGCGAAGTGAGAAGCAACTCAGTCAAAAATCAAAGTGCAAGAGTATGATAAACAAACTTTACGACTTAGGCTAGCCCAGTTAATAAGGCTTATTATGGACTGTATTTTCTGCAGAATAATTAAAAAAGAACTCCCCGCTGAAATAACCTACCAAGATGAAAATATTATTGCCTTTAATGATAGACACCCATGTGCCCCTGTACATCAATTAATTGTACCCAAAAAGCATATCGCAACACTTAATGATCTGACAGAAAATGATACGCTGCTAGCAGGAAATATATTACAAATAGCCCGTCATTTAGCTAAAAAAGAAAATATTGCTCAGTCTGGCTATCGAACAGTTTTTAATTGTAATAAAGATGGCGGACAAGAAGTTTTCCATCTACATCTCCATCTTCTAGGCGGTAGACCACTGCATTGGCCTCCAGGTTAATAGTAAGCTTCACAAAAATAGCTTTTATTTGCGTTTTTAAGCTATTGATTATTTCTCCATTGTCTTAAATCTCTTGCCAAGCGAAGGGAAGCCTAGGTATATTTCCTTTTTAAGAAAATAATTTAGTATATTGATTGGGGCATCATCATGGATTTAGTAACACTAATTTTAGCTTGCAGTTTATATACTGACAACGCTATCCCCTATGCCATGATCCAAACCGGAACCCGAAATAACCCATTAGTCGTTACTGTTGATGACGACGATACTAAGACTTTTAAAACGATTCCTGCTGCTGTTCAGTATACGCAAACTCAAATTGCACAAGGAAAAAATCTAGAAATCGGCTTGATGCAAATTTCTAGTCGATGGCTTCCAGAAATCGGCGCTCATGCTTCTGATTTGTTTAGACCTTGTAAAAATCTGGTTGTTGCCACACAAATTTTAGAAAAATTGCGCTTAAAATGTCAATCTATTGTTGCTAATAATCCGAACACAGATATTCAGTCTTGTGTACTTTCATTATACAAAAACAAAAATTTACAGAGTGGATTACCTTATGCCCATCAGGTAATCGAATATGCGAAAATTCATCCATTTAATGAACTTGCTGAAAAAGCACGGGACCCAGGAATGTTAGCTGCAATGGAAAAAACTAACACTAAGCCTGTACATTCTAAACAAACCCTAACAGAAAATAGTCATTCTGAAGATTACCCATCCTAGCATTACATTATAAAATCATATGCCAAATCCAACAGTCGACTTTTATATATTAAATACACTTATGCAAGAAGATGTTTATCGTTTTATCTGCCGATTAGTCGATAAAGCCTATCTTCTGCAAAAAAAAATTTATATCCAGGTTAATTCGGATGAGGAAGGTCAACGTTTAGATGATTTACTATGGACCTTTCGTGATATTAGTTTTATTCCTCATAGTTACTTAAGAGCTAATTCAACCCTCAACCCGGTGTTATCTGTTAATATTGCTACCAAAAAACCCAGTAAACTTGATGCTGAGATTTTATTTAATCTTAGTCATGAAGTTCCAACCTACTTTCCTGAATTCTCGCGTATTATTGAAGTGGTATCAGAAGAAACAAAAAATAAAAATCAATCGCGCCAGAAATATAAATTTTATAAAGCACAGAACTGTCAATTAACCATGCATAATATAAGCGCATCATGATTAATAAAAATTATGACTCTAAAAAGATAGAAGCTCATTGGCGAAAACAGTGGGAAATGAATACTTATTTTCAACCTACTGGTCAAGGTGAACCCTATTGCATCGTACTTCCACCTCCCAATGTAACGGGAAGTTTGCATATGGGGCATGGTTTTCAAGTAACATTGATGGATGCATTAATTCGATATCAACGCATGTGTGGGAAAAATGTTTTATGGCAAGGCGGCACGGATCATGCAGGCATTGCCACACAAATGGTAGTAGAACGTCAATTGTTGGCTCAAGGAAAATCTCGACATGACTTAGGTCGTGAATTATTTGTAGAAGCCATTTGGGAATGGAAAAAGAAATCGGGGGGCATGATAACAGAACAATTACGTTATATGGGTGCTTCCGTAGATTGGACACGAGAACGATTTACTCGCGATGTACATTTTTCTGCAGCTGTAGAAAAAGTATTCATTGATTTATATAAACAAGGTTTGATTTATCGGGGCAAACGTTTGGTAAACTGGGATCCTCAACTTTTAACAGCAGTTTCTGATCTTGAAGTGATCAACCAAGAAGAGCCTGGCCACTTATGGACTATTCGCTATCCATTATTGAATAGCAATGATTTCTTATTAGTCGCCACTACAAGACCCGAAACTTTATTTGGAGATGTCGCCGTAGCCGTACATCCGGATGATCCCCGCTATCAATCTTACGTTGGAAAACAAATAAAACTCCCCTTAACTGACCGTGTTATTCCAATAATTGCAGACATGTCAGTTGAACCTACTTTTGGTAGTGGTTGCGTAAAGATCACTCCCGCACATGATTTTAATGATTATGCAACTGCACAAAGACATCATTTAACTAGCATTAATATTTTCACACCCAATGCCTATCTTAATGAACATGTTCCTAAAAACTTTCGCGGTTTAGAACGCTTTGCTGCACGAAAAAAAATCATCACCGATTTAGAGCAACTCGGGTTAATAGAGAAGATAGAAGCTTACCAAATAAAAATTCCGCGTGGGGATCGCTCAGGCGTTGTAATAGAACCCTATCTTACTGATCAATGGTTTATGTCGATGCAACCCTTAGCTAAAACCGCTATCCTAGCCATCAATCAAGGACAACTTGATTTTATTCCAGAAACTTGGCGCAAGGTTTGTTTACAATGGCTAGAAAATATTGAAGATTGGTGTATTAGCCGACAGCTTTGGTGGGGACATCGAATTCCTGCCTGGTATGACGAACTAGGCCAATTCTATGTTGGCAAAGATGAAAAAAGTATTCGGCAGCAATACTCGTTAGATCCTAAAGTGACACTTAAACAAGATGAAGATGTATTAGATACTTGGTTTTCATCAGCACTTTGGCCTTTTGTCACTTTAGGCTGGCCAGAAGCTACTAAAGAATTAGCCTCTTTTTATCCGACTAATGTTTTAGTAACCGGATTTGATATTATCTTTTTTTGGGTAGCTCGTATGTTAATGCTGGGACTACATTTTACGGGTAAAGTTCCCTTTAAAGAAGTCTATGTAACTGGTTTGATACGAGATCATGAAGGCCAAAAAATGTCCAAATCGAAAGGTAATGTTTTAGATCCTCTCGATGTAATATTAGGTATTAGCCTAGATGATTTAGTGACAAAACGTACTCAAGGTTTATTACAGCCACAAATGGCCAAAAAAATTGAACAGACTACTAAGCAACAATTTCCACAAGGAATTCCTGCATTAGGAACTGATGCTCTACGATTCACTTTTTGTGCATTAGCCTCACCTACACGCGATATACGTTTTGATTTGAATCGAACAGAAGGCTACCGAAATTTTTGCAATAAGCTTTGGAATGCATCACGTTTTGTTTTAACATATACGTCTAATCAAACAAGCTTTAAATCATTGACCCCACTAACTCTCTCCATTAACCGTGCTTTTTATTCTTTATTGCAAAACACTATTGCTGATATGCATAAGCATTTTCAAGATTATCGATTTGATCTAATGGCGCAAACGATTTATGAATTTATTTGGAATGAATATTGTGATTGGTATGTTGAATTAGCTAAACCTATTTTAGCCAATGCTAACTCACCAGCAGGACAAGAAACCTTGACCTGCTTAATTTTTGTTTTAGAAACCTGTTTACGCTTGCTACATCCTTTAATGCCCTTTGTAACCGAAGAAATTTGGCAAACCATCGCGCCATTAGCCGGTGAAACAGGGAATAGTCTAATGATTAAGTGTTATCCTGTATTTAATAAAAATAAAAAAGATACTGACGCAGAACAGGATTTAATTTGGCTAAAATCTATTGTTTATACAATTCGTACTCTACGTAGCGAAATGAATATAGCTCCAGGTAAAAAAATTCCCTTATTGCTTTGTAAAGGAAATGAAAAAGATCGTGAAAATAGTCAGCTTTTTCTCAAGGAAATTATGAATCTTGCTAAAATAAGTGAAATAAATTGGGTAATAGAAAAAGACAAAAATGCTAACTATGCTATGGGGTTAGTTGGCAACTTAGAATTACTTATTCCCATGGAAGGATTAATTGATATTGAAGCTGAAACACTACGATTAAAAAAAGAAATTCTAAAAATAGAAAAAGAAATCGAACGATCCAAATCCAAATTGGATAATACCGCTTTTGTGAAAAAAGCACCTCCAGAAATTATTGCTCAAGAACGGCAACGATTAATCGAGTTTACAAATACTTATACTAAATTGCAAAGCCAATTAAATTCGTTTATTAATTAATTTAAATTCAGCTCCATAATTTCCGTTCTGCTTGTAATTTAATCTAAAATAGATTTTATAAAACTATTTCTTACTATATGAATGCTCTTAAGAATTAAATCTATCTCTGTTTTATTTTTAACTTCTTTTTTAAAGATAGCTAGATTTGGTAAAATTTTAGAATTATTCGGCGGGATCGCCTCAAAATAAGAGATAAACTCTTCAACAAATTCTGGAGAAGTTAAAGTCTCCATTTTATTTCCGCTGTTGGTCCTAAAATTAATTGTCTCTTCCAGTATAAAGTCATTAGAGATATCTTGAAACAAAGAAGCTAAACGACATCTTTTACGCCTGGCATACAATTATCTCTCATCAGATTTTAAAATTCTAAATCCTCTTTAAATTTTAGCTAATACTTTGACGTCTATTTATTAAGGCTAGCCATTTTTGCTAGCAGCACGTAACATATCATCAACTGAATTAATTCTGTAATTATGCGACAAATCATTTTAGATACTGAAACCACTGGCAGAGACGTTAATGACGGCCACAGGATCATTGAAATAGGCTGTTTGGAAATGATCGACCGTCGTCTCACTAAACAACAATTTCATTGTTTCCTGAATCCAGGTCGAGATAGTGAGGCTGGTGCGTTTGCAGTTCATGGCTTAAGCACCGAATTCCTTCTGGATAAACCCTTATTTAAAACTATTGCTGAAGAATTATTGGAATTCCTTCAGGGTTCCCAACTTATTATCCATAATGCACCTTTCGATCTGGGCTTTTTAGATAACGAATTAAAATTAACCAAAAAAAAGTATAAAAAAATTACAGATTATTGCCAAGTTTTAGATACGCTTCCATTAGCTCGTCAATTACACCCGGGACAACGCAATAGCTTAGATGCACTTTGCAAACGCTATGATATTGATAATTCGAAACGTGATAAGCATGGTGCTTTATTGGATGCTGAATTGTTAGCTCGGGTTTACCTCGCCATGACTGGAGGTCAAACTCATCTGTTCAATGAAGAACAGATATCACATGCTATTCAAACGACTTCACATAAAAAAATTACCGATGAAGTTATATTATTACCTATCATCTATGCCACTAACGAAGAATTAATTGCGCATCAAAAGCGTTTAAGTAGCATTAATAAATTATCTGGCCAGTGTAAATGGCCTATTGATGCTGAGGAAATTAATTAAATGCGCATCAAGTTTCTACACAAATTCATACAGCTGGAGGCTTCAGGTGGCATTTCTTTAGGAATTGCCACGCTATTAGCTTTAATTCTCGCTAATTCGAGTTGGCAAACTTATTATCAAACTTTCCTAAATTTCAACGTGAGTATAGGTCCAAGCATCCATTTTTCTTTTTTACATTTTATCAATGATGGCTTGATGACTATTTTCTTTTTTTTAGTCAGTCTAGAAATTAAACGAGAATTAGTTCAGGGTGAACTCAATACACTCACTAAAGCCTTGCTACCCACGCTAGCGGCTATAGGCGGAATGATAATTCCCGCTTTAGTTTATTTAACCATTAATCATGGATATCCTCAGCTTATTTCGGGTTGGGCAATACCCATGGCGACAGATATTGCCTTTTCGTTAGGAGTGCTTTCACTGCTTGGCAAGCATATACCCGTTGCTTTAAAAATTTTCTTAATGGCATTAGCTATCATTGATGACCTTGGTGCAATTATCGTCATCGCCATTTTTTATACTCAGCAAATAGGCTGGTTGTATTTATTTTTATCTCTACTGACTTTTTTCGGATTACTAAGCTTAAACTATTTTAAAATTCAAGAATTTCTTCCATACTGCTTGTTAGGCATAACTTTATGGATACTCATATTTAACTCGGGTATTCATGCAACAATTGCTGGCGTATTGTTTGGCTTAACTATTCCCCTAAATAGTAGCAATAAAAATTTTAATTCTTTACTGCATCATCTAATACATCAATTACACCCATGGATAGCCTTCGGTATTTTACCACTTTTTGCTTTTGCCAATGCTGGTCTATCTTTTTCGAATATAAAATTATCGACTTTTATTCATCCTTTACCTTTAGGAATAATTGTCGGATTATTTTTTGGTAAACAATTAGGGATTTTCGGAGCTAGCTGGCTGGCAGTAAAAACTAAGCTAGCAAAATTACCCTACCAAGTGAACTGGTGGCATATTTATGGAACTGCTCTGATTTGTGGGATAGGTTTTACGATGAGTTTATTCATTGCCAGTCTAGCTTTCGGAGATGATGAATTAACCACTTTAGTCCGCTTAGGAGTTTTTACCGGTTCAGTTTTATCTGGGATTGCAGGTTATAGTATTTTATCTTTAGCTCAACAAAAAAATCAGCGATTAGGCAATCCATCGAAAATTTAGAATTTTTACTTTAAAAAGACCATCTTTGTATTCACAAAAATGGTCTTTTTTTTAGCTATGTCTGATGTTTAAAGTGCTTTCTCTATCATGCAATTCATTAACGGGGTCGTCATCCATAGGTATGGAAGAAGGACTTGTTTTTGAAAATAGTCCTTGATGGACTACTGAAAGTTCAGAGATGTTGGGAGGACTACTCGCTGTTGACTCATCAATTTTACTCTTAGCTATAGTTGCACTTTTTTTCTCTCGGTTTTGTTCGTTAAAATCATCACTAATTTCATCGTCATCCTCATCAACTTCATTAGATTTAGTTAATTGATTTAAGGCTTTTACTTGTTCGAAGACTTTATCAGCATCTTGCGCATTGATTCTAAGTTGATTAATTTTTCTATTCAGAAATAAATTAGTGATCGCCATGATTGCGACACCAAAAAATAAAACCGGAAGAACAGGTAAAATTATGGAAGACGCAATAAAAAGAGGTGCTAAAGCAAGTCCTGCAACTATCAATGCCAGAGCTAAGACCAAAAACTCACTGGTATTTTTTGCTTTGTATTTTGATTTTCGATAATTTTCTTTACTAGCTATTACATTCGATTCTTCATTTTTATTAATCTCTTCAATAATTTGTCTTCGCTGTTCTAAATCTAGGGAACGGAGATCTATAAACCCTTCATCATTTATTAATTCACTCACTAACTCTCTATTTTTCTTACAAAGTGATTCTTCACTTATATTATATAATACTGGCATAATAACCTCATTGATTGGGATAATTTTATATTTTTACTAATAATAAATAGCAAAATATATTCCATTGCCTTTAATTTATTTACTTATTCAGAAAATAAGATTTTAAAATTTTTATAAATTGAATTTCCTCCTTGTCATAGATAGCCCTACAGATGATCTTATATTAATCCAATTTTTAGATCAATTACTAATTTAAAAACTATATATTTAGATAAAATAAAAATTTTTTATTTCTTTTTTTACAAAATGAAAATTTCAGTTTATTATCCGGATCAAAATCTAATAAATCTTTTAATATAAATTACAAAAAAATGTTTAAAAAAAAATCACGGAACACATCTGAACAAGTTTCTCAACAGCCTAATGAACTAGTTTGCAAGAATTATCAGAAGCCTTTACCACAATACCCACCAAGACCTACTGAGTTGGAAATTCTAGTTTACGTAGCTGGCACCATTGACCAGAAAAACCAGAAACCAAATAATAACTTCAATCATAGTGAATCAAGTCCATTTCGAATGGTAGCGCCAGGTAAAAAATAGATATAAATTTAATTTTTTAATGGAAAGCAAGACTTAATTCGTGTACAGCATTAACCAATATTTTTACATTTTCCGGCTTTGTATATTGGGAAATCCCATGGCCTAGATTAAATATATGGCCGGAACCAGTACCATATGATTGCAGTATACTTTTTACTTCCTGACGAATTGTCTCTGGATTGGAGAATAAAACGGCTGGGTCCATATTACCTTGCAACGCTACTTTGTTAGAAAGTCTTTGGCGGGCTGATCCCATATCGATAGTCCAATCCAAGCCTATTGCGTCGCAACCTGAGTTGGCTATTTCTTCTAACCACAAATTTCCGCCTTTGGTAAATAAAACGATAGGTACTTTTTCTTGTGCAGTCTGATTCTTTAAATTAGCAACAATTTGTGTCATATAATTTAGGGAGAATTCTTGATACGCCGCAGTACTTAATAATCCCCCCCAAGTATCAAAAATCATAATGGCCTGTGCGCCAGCAGCAATTTGTGCATTAAGATACAAGATAATTGCTTTGGTTAAGGTGTTTAACAAATGATGTAATGTCTTAGGTTCCTGATATAAAAGTGTTTTAACTTGCCTAAATTCTCGACTACCTGCTCCTTCCAGCATATAACAGGCAAGTGTCCAAGGACTTCCTGCAAATCCAATCAAAGGAATTTTATTTTTTAATTCCTTACGCGTGCATGAAATAGCATCCATTACATAACGTAATTCAACTCCGGGATCCGGGATCGGCAAAGTTTTAATATCTGTTAACGTTCTTATAGGTTTTCGGAATTTGGGTCCTTCTCCTTCAACAAAATAAAGTCCTAAGCCCATTGCGTCAGGAATGGTCAAGATATCTGAAAATATAATCGCAGCATCTAAATCAAATCGTTGTAGCGGCTGTAAAGTGACTTCACAAGCCAATTCAGGTGTTTTACATAAAGTTAAAAAATCACCTGCTTTGCTACGAGTTGCACAATACTCAGGCAAATAACGACCTGCTTGTCGCATAATCCATACGGGTGTGCGGTCAGTAGGTTGCATTAAAAGCGCACGTATTAAGCAATGTTTGGAATACTTCATCATTTTTAAACTTTCTTTATTAAAATTATCAACGTTTGTAACTGAACTAACAAACGATCGGCACTAAAAATAAATAAATCAATAGCAAATTGATCCGATTGGTTGATTTCTAAAGATTTAAGCTGAAGCTTTATTTCTTTTTTCCAACCGGAAAATTCTTCTAAATCCTCAACTGTTTGATCTTCATCTTTGCTCTTAAGACTATCAATACTTCTTTGAAATAAATCCTGTGTTATTTGATAAACTTTTTGGATTTTGGCGTGTTGATTAAAGATCAAAATATTTTGATCTGAAAAATCCATTAATGCATTCCTCATCAAAGTAATACAACGTAAAATTTCTCTTTCAGCGTCTAAAATATTTTTAAATGTTTCTTCCAAATTAGATCGGCCAAATGATTCACTCATTACTTCTTTAAATAATTTTTTTTGAATTCCTATATTATTCAATATTTTATTTTCAAAAATTTCTTGCGGCTTTGTATTATTATCATCACCATTCGTGAATGTAAACTCTTCTAGTTTTTGAGCTAGAGTTTTTAAATTCTGTAAGGTATCTATTAATATATAACGTAATTGTGTTCGCGAATGCAAAGGCCAGATAAAACGTGATACTAATAATGCAATAATAATACCTAAATTGATTTCTAAAAAACGGCTCATCACTGTATAAAAATTAGGATCTGGAGAAATAACAATAATAATTAGTGTCACTGCTCCTAAAGGACCTGCTTCACTCCAAGTACTTGGACTATCGGCAATATAACTAAAAACAGCCGTGGCAACACATAGGATCAAGATAGTCAAAGCAACATTTGGATAAACAAGCCATAAGGTCGAGCTAGCAACGCTGGCCCCTATTACCGTCCCTAAAAATCGCATATATGATTTCTGTAAAATCGCGCCGACACGTGATTGGGCACACATTACCACTAGAATAGTAATAACGACCCATCTCCCTTGGAGTGGTAGCTTAAATAGATAGGAAATTAACAATCCAAATAATAGTGCGATAGCTGTTTTTAAGCTATGAACAAGTCGATCACTGTCTAATCTACGAAGTTGATGTCGCCATTGAATAAATTGCATGTTAGCTCGTTAATAAAATAAATGTACTCTTCACAAATTAATATGCGTATATTTAAAAAACTGATAGATAAGGCCTAAATAACTTAGTATAAAATAGTCGGTGTTAAAAATATTAAAAGCTCACTACGCCTGCTATTCGACTTGGTTAAACGAAATAATCGACCTATAATGGGTAAAGTACCCAAAAAAGGAACCCGTTGTTCAATTTTACTCTGAGAATACTCATAGATTCCACCTAATACAACCGTTTCACCATTTTTTACAATAACTTGTGTTTTAATTCCGCGTGCTTTAATTGTTGGAGCATCAACTGCCATAAAGGTACTGGGTTGGTCTTGATTGACCTTTAAGTCCAATATTATGCGCTCATCTGGCATGATTCTAGGTGTTACTTTTAATGATAACACTGCTTTTTTAAATATAACGTTGGTCCCTCCGCTCGAGGCTTTTTCTTGATAAGGAATTTCAGCGCCTGCTTCTATAAATGCAGTCTGTTGATCAGCGGTAATCAAATGTGGAGTAGAAATTACTTGAGCAGCACCTTCATTTTCTAAGGCAGATAATTCTAAGTCTAAAAAAGAATTCTGACCTAAACGCATTAAACGCAGACCTAACGACACAGCCTTAGTGGCAGGAGTAATCCCTGTGATAGGTAAATCCATTGTTAAATATTGCAATAAATCCGTATTAGAATTATTTAACTTATTTCTCAATTGATGTTTAATAAGTTTATTAACTGCTTGTGTTTGTGTTGATCCAAATTTTGCGCCTATTTCTTTTTCCATATTTTGGTCAATACTAACAATTCGAGCCTCAATCAAAATTTGGGCGATAGGTTTATCTAACTTCCTAATAAAGGCTGTAATTTTATTTTGTTGTTCAACTGTGTCTCTAATCCATAAGCTGTTCGTCGCATTATCTACACTAGCACTACCATGTGTAGATAAAGGTGTATTGGTTTTATCTTTTAATAATTTGCTGATATCTAACGCTTTTCTATAGCGAATTTGTATAACTTTAAAAATTAACGGTGATAATTCTCTTTTTTTTTGTTGGATTTGTAAATTAATTCTATCTTGTTTTAATAATTGAGCAGATGTGGTAATAAACCAACCATTAATAATAGAACGCTTAGCAAGACCTTGGGTTTGCAAAATGGTATCTAAAGCTTGCTCCCAATCAATATCGTGCAAATAAATGCTAAATTTACCTTGAATTTTATCATCAATAATTAAATTATTGTTATGCATTTCAGACAAATACTGCAAGGCTGAACGAATTTTTATATTATGAAAAGTTAAAGAAACGTTCTCTTTAGCTAATAATGTATAATTAAAAATTAATGTTAAAAAAAAGATTAGTAATTTAATATTAAGTGAAATT
>X36_Agile_Frog__coassemble_10_pt1 | contig 68513 bp, 57 predicted proteins | sample X36_Agile_Frog__metabat2_low_PE_001 | metagenome-assembled genome bin X36_Agile_Frog
ATTTAATATTTAATAATAGAAAAAATTTTCTAATAATTACATATTACTCACTCAGTCCATTTTAAAATGAAATATTTAAAAAATAAAAACTTAATGCCCCAATTTTTTCCACTATTATTAGTTTGTTACGAAATAATCAATTATTTAGCCAACGATATGTATTTGCCGGCTTTGCCGAGTATGATTCACGATCTCGGGATCAATACCCGTTTAGCACAACAAACCGTAACTGCTTGGTTTTTTGGTGCAAGCTCGTTACACTTATTATTAGGTCCGGTCTCGGATCGCTTTGGTAGAAAACCCGTCCTACTTATCGGCGGCGTAGTGTTTACTACGGCCACTTGGGTTTGTGCATTCACATCGAATATTCATATTTTATTGCTAGCTCGCTTTATTCAAGGCGCCGTGGTGTCTACTTTAAGCACGGCTGGTTATGCTAGCATTCACGAGACCTATGATCGCAAACAAGCCATCCAAATATTGGCCCTGATGACCAGTGTGGTGGTGCTAGTGCCTGCTGTTGGCCCTTTAATTGGTGGAATTTTTTTACAATGGTTGAACTGGCGTTGGATATTTGTATTTTTAGCGCTGAGTGCCAGCATCCTATGGCTAGGCTTATGTTTTATGATGTCAGAAACGCATTCCAGTACACAAAGATACATGTTTCGCTGGTCACATGTATTAATAAATTATCAACAGATAATAAAAAATAAAGCATTCATGCTTAATCTATGTATTATTAGTTTTAATGTCTTAGCTAAAGTTGCATGGATCGTAGGCGGACCGTTTTTAATCATCAACCAATTTAAATTAAACATCTTATATTTTGGTCTAATCCAAATTTTGGTCTTTGGCAGTCAGATTCTTGGCGCACAAATCCTCAAACGTGTTATCCATCGCATCGAAATAAATCGTTTAATCAACCAAGGCTTAAGCATTTCCCTATTCGCTAGCCTATTAGCAGTGGGTTTGTGTCTTAATTTTCCCGATAAGCTCATAGGACTGGTCATTTGCTTAATGATTTTTTGTTTTGGTACCGCACTTTCCAGTCCTTTACAGCGACTTTGTATCGAAGCGAGTCCTGAACCCATGGGTGCACGCATGGCCATTTATGCGACTTCAATTAGTTTATTTTGTAGTTTAGCCAGTTTTTTATTTAGTTTTACCTACACCGGCAGCTTACTCTGGTTTGCTAGCTTACTGTTTATACTTGCTAGTCTCGCTAACCTCGTGCGCTGGTTTAGCTTGAAATACTTTTTTAACGTTTAGTTAGCCATTCACATCAATTTACTCTGACTAATTACTAAGCTTTCTCACCTGAGCGAATTTTAGTTTACGCTTTAACCAATACGATACAATGTCCTTACATTCCGAAGACGAGGTTTTTATGCCGATAGTCACTGATCAAGGAATAAGTACCATAAGGCTTTGTGAGAACAGCAAAAAATACTTAAGTGGTGTATTAGCCCATAGAATTTTAGTTGGCGCAAGCATAAAGAACCCAAACTTTGTAAGTTGGGAAGAAGTTTTAGGCAGCGCAAAAGGGAAATTAGGAGTGGATTTAATTAAGTACTTAGCTGGGCAGCTACGAAAAAACGCCGAGTATGCTGGTCCCGATAATAAAGAAAGTTTTAAACAACATATTGTAAATAAATTAATTACACTCGAATGTCAACATCTTGAGCAAATTCTAGAATACAAAAAACAGCAAGCAGAATTACGCCACAAAAAACGTGCTTTGATTTCCTTAGTCTTAGCAATCGTTCTACCTACACTATTCTTTTTCGCACACCCTGTATTGGGTGGAACGGCTATTTTGATAGGAGTCCTGATCGCACTGATAGAAACTGGATTGTTAGCCTATACTGTATCTGCTTTTGTTGGCGAAAAAATCCTTGATCCGGAGTGGATTGCAGAATATTCGAATAAAAAAAATCAATTTCTGCAAAAAATGGATAAAGAGAAAACTCAAGCTAAATATACAAAGATAATAAAGACGATCAATAAAAGCACTACTTCTGAAAAATATAAGCGGCTCTGCTCCCAAAAATTTTTGGATAAAGAGCGTTTATCAACAATCACAGAGGTAGCTGATGATGAAAATAAAATAAAAATGAGTAATTCAAAAATACTTTTAACAAAGGATGCGGCTACACAAACACCATCCGATGATAAAAGTATGAGTAAACCTTCAATAATCTATAAAGTTTCTTTTTTTATATCCCCAAAAGCATCAATTGATCCTGATCAACATGTTATCCACCCGCTATGCATAAAAAGCTAAATCTTTTATTTTTAAAAATATTTAATCAAAGCTGTTTAACAGTGCCGTCAATAGCTCTTGTTGATTCAGTTGTGCGGCTTTACTAATGGCAACGCTCGGTTGATGTATCAGTTTATTGGTTAAACGGTACGCTAACTGTTGGATAACTTCTTCTTGTGCATGACCTTTTTGTAACAAGGCTAAAGCTTTTTTGACTTCTGCATCTCTAAATTGTTCCGCTTGTTGACGATACGAACAAACAATCGGCGCAGCGGCTGTTATTTGCAACTGCTTTAAATAATGTTGAACTTTCTCTTCTATCAGACTTTCAGCTTTTACAGCTGCAGCTTTTCGACCTTGTTGATTTGTCTGAATTAATCGATGCAGATCCTCAAGTGTGTAAAGATATACATCTTCCAATTCATTCACACTGGATTCAATATCCCTAGGCATGCCCAAATCGGCGATAAACAAGGGACGACGTTTCCGTTCTTTAAAAGCCTGTTCCAACATCAACTTTTTAACCAACGGCACATCGCAGCTTGTTGCTGCAATAATAATATCTGCCTTAGCTAAAAAATAAGGAATAGCGTTTAAACAAATTGCCTGACCGCCGATCACTTTTCCAAGTTTTTCTGCTTGTTGCAGAGTACGATTAGCAATCCAGAAATGGCGCACGCCTTGAGAAAATAAATGCTTAGCAACTAAAGAAATAGTCTCGCCCGCTCCCACCAACAAAACCTGACTATCCGCAAAATGAGCAAAGATTTGTTTTGCGCAAGTCACCACCGCGAATGCCAGAGATACCGGATGCGCAGTAATATCTGTCGCAGTACGAACTTGTTTGCTGACAGAAAAAACATATTGAAACAAGCGATTAAAATGCGCACCCGCAATTCCTAAGGAATGGGCTAAGGCATAGGCATTTTTTATTTGACCAAAAATTTGTGGCTCACCTAAGATTTTAGAGTTTAAACCGCTCGCTAAGCGCAATAAATGACGTAAAGCATGTTCTTGTTGATACACATACCAATGTGACTTGAGACTATCTTGAGGAAGTTTTTTATGTCGATATAACCAGTTCATGGTAGTTTGTGCATCGCCATTGATACAGTAAAACTCAGTACGATGACAGGTCGATAAAATCACCGCTTCTTCAGTTTGTGTGTCCTGCAACATAGCGCGCAAAGAACTTGCCAAATAATCCTTACCAAAACTCAGTTTTTCCCGGATGGCGAGATCGGCTGTTGCATGATTAATTCCACAGGCAAGCAAATTCATAAATTTACATTGCACTCCCCACCAGACTCGCCCATTCTTGTTGATAACGAATATCGATTATTTTAAATCCTGCTGCGCTATAAGTTTGTCGGACAGCATCGATTTGTTCATTTAAAATCCCTGCTAATACACAATAGCCATCGGTTTTAATTAAGGATCTAAAATAAGTCGCTAAATCAATTAAGGGCTGAGCTAAGATATTAGCCAACAAAATATCGACTTGTTCTTGCAACTGAAAGTCCCTTGGCAAAACAATCGTTAATTTTTCTGTGGGTATATGATTTTGTTCGGCATTCATCCGGGTTGCAGCGAGTGCTTGCGGATCGTGATCAATAGCAATCACGTGTTTTGCACCACATTTCTCCGCTGCTATACCCAAAATACCCGAACCACAACCATAATCAATCACGGTTTTTTCTTGCAGAAGCTGGTCATCTAACCATTCTAAACATAAAGCAGTACTGGGATGCGTACCCGTACCGAACGCTAAACCAGGATCTAAACGGATATTCACGGCCGTTTTTACCGGCGGTTCATAAACACTAGGACAAACCCACAGTTTTTTCCCAAAACGCATCGGTTTAAAATCTTGCAACCACACGCGTTCCCAAGCTTGGTCTTCGACTATTTCGCTTTGATTCGCAAAAATAATTTTTTCATCAAATGTTCGGCTTAAAGCATCTATCAATGTTGACAGTACAATATGCTCTGCAAATATCGCGCTTATTTTAACCTGCTCCCAGAGAGGTGTACTATCCGGCAAAGGCTCATAGAGACTTTGTTCATTTAATCCCTGCCAAGTCACAGATAAAGCTTCCGCGTCTTCTAAAAAATTACTCAGCACCTCTGTATGCTCACGCAGTGTATTTAAGTGTAATTGCAGGTAACGCATAGAATTACAACGCTAAACGTTGTTCAAGATAATGAATATTGGTTCCACCTTTAATAAAATTGGCATCACGTACTAAAGCTTGATGCATAGCAATATTTGTCTGTATGCCTTCAATAACAATTTCATCTAAGGCATTGCGTAATCGCGCTAATGCAATTTCACGTGTTTCGCCATAAGCAATTAATTTACCTATCAATGAATCATAATAAGGCGGGACACAATATCCAGTATAAATAGGTGTATCCATCCGGATCCCTGGACCGCCAGGAGCATGGTATAAGCTAATCGTTCCAGGTGATGGCATAAATGTTTTTGGATCTTCAGCATTAATACGACATTCGATGGCATGACCACGGATTGCTATTTGTTTTTGTTTATAATTTAATTTTTCACCCGAAGCGATATGCAATTGTTCGACTACTAAATCAACACCGGTAACCATTTCAGTAATGGGATGTTCGACTTGGATACGCGTATTCATTTCGATAAAATAGAAATTACCATTTTCATACAGAAATTCAAACGTCCCTGCACCCCGATACTTCATATCGCGACAAGCTTTTACGCAGAGCTCACCCATATGTTGGCGTTGTTTTTCGGTAATCCCAACGGCAGGTGCTTCTTCAATGACCTTTTGATGACGGCGTTGCATAGAACAGTCACGTTCACCTAAATGAATAGCATGACCTTGACCATCGCCTAATACCTGAATCTCGATATGTCTAGGGTTGGTTAAAAATTTTTCCAGATAGACACTCGCGTTTTTAAAATTAGCTTGTGCTTCGGATCGCGTTATTGCAATCGCGTTTAAAAGTGCTGCTTCACTATGCACCACGCGTATTCCACGCCCACCACCACCACCTGCTGCTTTAATCAAAACCGGATAACCAATTTTTTGCGCAATTTTTAGATTTTTTTTATCATCATTGTCTAATTCACCTTCAGAACCAGGCACGCAAGGAATTTTAGCTTTACGCATCGCAGTGATCGCCGATACTTTATCGCCCATCATGCGTATTGTCTCAGGTTCAGGTCCAATAAAAACAAAACCACTTTGTTGAACACGCTCAGCGAAATCCGCATTTTCAGAAAGAAAACCATAACCGGGATGGATCCCTACTGCATCAGTAATTTCAGCTGCACTAATAATAGCGGGAATATTTAAATAGCTGGCGCTAGCAGGCGGAGGACCGATACAAACGGTTTCATCGGCTAATTTCACATGCTTTAAATTATCATCGGCCGTTGAATGTAGGGCGACGGTTTGTATGCCTAATTCTTTACAGGCACGTAAAATACGTAGAGCAATTTCGCCACGATTTGCAATAACGACTTTATTTAGCATTATTTTTACCTACTCAGTTTATTAGCATACCAGCCGTTTAACAACGAACTAAAGCAAATTAGTAAGTTTCTATTCAATGATAAATAAAGGGTCATTAAATTGAACCGGCGTACCATTATCTACCAATCTCGCTTTAATTACGCCTGATCTGTCTGCTTCGATGTGGTTCATCATTTTCATGGCTTCAATAATGCACAAAATTTCACCTTTATTTACCTTCTGACCTAAACTTACATAAGGAGGTGCTTCAGGATCAGGTGCCAAATATACGGTGCCTACCATTGGCGAGCACACTCTATGACCGCTTACTTCAGCTTCTACAGAAACGGATGCAGGTGGCATAATCCCACTCGAAGGACTAGGCTGTAAGGATGTTGTCCGAGCAGGTGAAGTTGATTGTCGCTTTATGCGTATCGATTGATCTCCTTCAGAAAATTCAATTTCAGTCAAACCATGCTCATTTAGGAGTTTAATAAGCTGATTAATTTTTTCCGAATCCATAAAAAACGGCCTCTTTTTCAAACAACAATATGCGGCTTATTGGAGCATATCCTAGCTGACTTTGCTAGTCTTTCTATACTCTTTGCGTTTGAATTTTTTGTCTGTGAGTATACACATAAGTTTGTTAAGCTTAATCTTCTGCATTTTATTGGCTTTTTTAATAATCGCTAGCATAGAGATGGCATTATGCAAAACCTAGGTTTAAAAAATCCGAAAGACGCTCACCAGTTGAGCTTGGCTGAAATTAGCTGTACACAACTGCTGGGTGTTGGCCCAAAAATCAGCAATTATCTAAGCAAATGTGGCATACTTAACTTGCAAGACCTACTGCTACATTTACCTTTGCGTTATGAAAATAGAACACAACTCACTCCCATCAAAGATATCCGTTGCGATAGCAATGTACTGATTACGGGTGTAATTCATCGTGATCCGCATGCGATTAAAAGTAGAAAGGGATATTCTTGTAAACTCAGCGACGAAACTGGCAGTATCAACCTACGATTTTTTCATTTAAAGCTTAAACAATGTCAACAATTTAAAAAAGGACTACGTTTACTTTGCTTTGGTGAAGTACGCAGCAAAAAAAATAGCTTTTTTGAATTAGAAATGATACACCCCGATTATGAATTTATACGTAATCAGAATCAGCTTCTATTGCCGACCTATCTAACGGGTGTTTATCCGAGCACGCCCGGTATGTCGCAACGCTTATGGCATAAACTTATTGCTCAAGTATTTCATTTATTATTCAAAAATTTTGAAACTAAGTTAATTCACAAACAACAACATTATTTCCCTGAATATTTACCCGAAGATTTATTAAAACGAATAAAATTCCCTTCTTTATTAGAAGCCTTATATTATATCCATCGCCCACCTGCCGATGCACCCTTAGAAGAATTAGCCACTGGAAAACATATTACACAACAACGCTTAGCCTTAGAGGAGTTACTTGCCCATTCGCTCAGCGTGCAACAAATGAAAAAAAAACGTGCTAATGAAACAGCGCCACATTTAAAAACAGATGCTGCTTTAATTAAACGTTTTCTGACTGCCTTACCCTTTCAATTAACGCAGGCACAAAAACGCGTTATCAAAGAAATTAATCGAGATATGCAAGCGACCATCCCTATGCAACGTTTATTGCAAGGCGATGTCGGTTCAGGTAAAACGGTAGTCGCCGCTTTTGCTGCATTACTTGCCATTGCTAATCATTACCAAGTCGCCTTAATGGCTCCAACTGAGTTATTGAGTGAACAACATTATCAACATTTTCATCGCTGGTTAACCCCTTTAGGCTTTCACGTTGTTTGTTTAAATGCAGGCTTACAAGGAAAAGCTAAAAAACAAACACTGGCTGAAATAAAAACCGGTAAAGCACATATTGCTATTGGCACTCACGCTCTTTTTCAAGAAGGGGTGCATTTTGCAAACTTAGGTTTCATCATTGTTGATGAACAACATCGGTTTGGTGTGCAACAACGTTTAGCCTTATGGAAAAAAGGTCAACAAGAAAATTTACAAGCTCATCAACTATTCATGACTGCCACACCGATTCCCCGAACCTTGGCCATGACGAGCTTTACCGACTTAGATATTTCTTTTCTGGATGAATTACCACCCGGTCGCCTACCGGTACAAACCATTGTTCTTTCGGATCATCGCCGTTCGGACGTAATAGAAAGGGTACGCGCCACGTGTACACAACAAAAACAGGTTTATTGGGTATGTCCGCTCATTGAAGAATCGGATTTACAACATTATCAAGCCGCTGAAACAACTTTTAAAATCTTAAAAGCCGATTTAACGGGTCTACGTTTAGGATTGATACACGGAAGACTGCCCAGCGCTGAAAAAGAACGTATTATGCGTGATTTTAAAAATGGTGAAATTGATTTATTAGTAGCAACTTCGGTTATCGAAGTCGGTGTCGATGTCAGTAGTGCTAATTTAATTGTGATAGAAAATGCTGAACGCTTAGGTTTAGCACAACTTCACCAATTACGTGGCCGTGTAGGCCGAAGTGATAGCAAAGGTTTTTGTATTTTGCTCTACCAAACTTTATCACCTTTAGCCAAAGAACGCTTAAGTATTATGCGCAGCAGTAACGATGGTTTTATGATTGCGCAACGCGATTTAGAATTACGCGGTCCTGGTGAAATATGGGGCTTGCGTCAAACTGGCTGGCAACAATTACGCATCGCCGATCTTAAACGCGATCATGATTTAATTCCGCATGTCCTTAATCTTAGCACAACGCTGCACAGCGAATATCCTTTTTTGATCGAGCCTATTATTCAGCGTTGGGCGCAAAACAACGATGGCAGCTATAGCAAGGTTTAATTATTTCTCCCTAACACAATAACGATAAGCAGGTGGTGAATCTTCATTTTCCCAATTCTGCCTAACATCATCAGGGGAACGATGATAAAAACTGGGCGTATACCCAGACGAAGAAGTTTGTTGTACAGGAATATAAATCGGAGATGTTTGTGTATTGCAATTATCCATTACCTCTTGATAAGAGGGTGGTGGCGAAAAACAAAAACGATGTAATGCATTTTCCAACTCCAGCAACTGCCCCCTATTATTGTGACGAAAACAAAATGAGAAGATTCCAAACCCAAACTTCACAACACCTACCAATGAATTGATAATTCCATATGCGGCAACAGCCACAATCGGAACACTAAGTAATGATATCCAGCTTACATAAAGGGGATAAAGGCCGATTAGCAATAGCATTAGCATACACCCCGCTACAGCTCCCATTACAAGCGCTAAACCGAAAAAGAATTGTTTAATTGCTTGTTTTACATCGGACTTTATTTCACTATTTTTATCCTTTTTTTCAGTATATTGCAGATAATCTTTCAGTTTTTTGACCGTTTCAGAAGTTGCATTACCACGTTGCATCTCGTTTAAAACAGCACAGACTAATCCCGTATCAGAACTTTTGGGTAAGATAGATATTTCTCTGCATGCACCAAAATGGCTGAAGACATTATCATCTAGCACTAAAACTTCCGAGTAATGCTGACATAAAGGAATAATATGCAAACCACTCAAACCCTTTAAAATCAACGCATCGATTTTTTTTATTCGGTATTTTTTCATGTTTTTCTCCTTGAAAAATCACTGTTTTTGCCAAATTCCTGTTAAATAGAATAACATCTTTCCGATCTGAATTGAGAATGATCGCCATGAATATTAACATTATCATAGCCTTCATTACGCACAGGAACATAAAAAAAACTGGGGCCATTTGCAGGAACTATCGATATTGTAGATCCATTGTCTCTCATCGCATCTTCTAATAATACATCTTCATAAGTAGGAAGTAGGGATAATGAAGATGAAGATGAAGATTCTGGATAATACCGGCCTGCTTGTGGCATAGAAGAGAAATGTAATGTAAGAAAATTTATTTTTTCCATAAGTTTATTTTCTAATTCATGTAAATCTCGCTCTTTTTTACTAAATGACCATATTGAAAACAACCAAAAACCTAAACTGTAAAAATCTGCAATTAAACTCCCATAAATTAATGTTTTACTTGCCGGAAAAAGTAATAAACAAGCATGTAAAATTATAGAAACTCCGGTCATCATAACGGGTGTTATCGCATAATAAGTCCGATTATTTTGTATTTGTTTGAGTAAAAGCCAATATTTTTCGAACATTGTTCCTAACTCCATCAATTCATCTGGTTCGATATAATCTTTTTCTAATTCTTGAAATAATTTCTCAATAAGTTGCTGCGAAGTGGATGATCCCGGAAAATAAACCAAGAAGTGATAAGGACGAAATGGATGAACGGTCACCTCAACATAGGCTTCTAGCTCAGTAGAGTGAATTATAAATTCTGGTAGATTCCTTAAAAAAGAGGCAAATTCTAATTTAATGCGATAATTATTTTGATGGTTTAGCATTTTTTTCCCTAACTAGCAGTTTATCTAAAAATAATTTTATTATTTGCTTGCTACTAGAGCGTGTGTCGTCGCTGCGTTGTACTACAAATAGCTTCATTACTATCGTTTTCGGATGAGGAAGACGATGGAATATAAAATTTTACGGTACTTCCAATCTTTTCATAAGAAGAACTAGGTGTATTTCTAGGTGTGGGTGGCACGAAAGCGAAGGTTTCGGATTTGTCGCGTAAATTTGGGTAAGTAGCGGCTTTTGTTTTGATGTGAGATGTTGTGGAATTGATTTTATTGTTTAGCATTTTCGTCCCTGTAAATTTTTACATCGCCTTATTTTATACTTAAATAAAAACTAATACACTTTTTTTATATAAATTTTATTTAAAAAATTTATATATTTATTGACTTGATGTTAAATAAGCTAAGCCGACGGCGAATAGCTTAACCACTCACCGCCGTTTAAGATTAACTGGCTTTTTTCTTAGGCATATACAAATCAGTGATAGTTCCTTCAAAGATTTCACTGGCTAGCATCACCGTTTCGGAAAGCGTCGGATGTGGATGGATGGTTAAAGCAATATCTTCAGCTTCACAACCCATTTCAATTGCCAATGCAATTTCAGCAATCAGCTCTCCGGCATTGGGACCTACGATGCCCGCACCCAAAATACGCTGAGTTTTCGGATCAAATAATAATTTAGTTAAACCTTCATCACGTCCTTGTCCTAAAGAGCGGCCACTGGCAAGCCAAGGAAAAACGGCTTTCTCATAAGGGATCTTGTTTTTTTCATCGGCATTGGCAACCGCTTCCGTTAAACCAACCCAGGCAATTTCCGGATCTGTATAAGCTACGGAAGGAATACAACGTGGTTCAAAAAAATGTTTCTTACCCGCAATGACTTCAGCGGCAACACGCCCTTCAGCGACCGCTTTATGCGCCAACATAGGATTACCAACGACATCACCGATAGCAAAGATATGTGGAATATTAGTTCGCAATTGTTTATCCACTGGAATAAATCCTTGTTCAGTAACGGTGATACCTAAGGCTTCAGCACCGATGAGTTTTCCATTCGGTTTACGACCGACAGCCGATAAAATTCGATCAAATCGTTGTGGTTTAGAACTTTCTGCTCCTGCAAACGTCACCCATAATCCATCTTTTTTAGCTTCAACTTTAGTAACTTTAGTTTTTAATAAGAAATTATAATGTTTTTGTAAACGCTTATATAAAGGCATGACGATATCTTTATCAGCGGTATTGATGATCATATCACCTGCTTCTACCACTGTAATATCACTACCCAGTCCATGATAAACCGTTGCCATCTCCATACCAATAATGCCGCCACCTAACACTAAAAGACTACCTTTAACTTCTTTTAATTCGAGTGCGCCGGTAGAATCGATAATCCTCGGATCCTCGGGTAAAAAAGGTAAGCGTATCGGTTGCGAACCCACCGCAATGATGGCTTGCTCGAACACAATCTTTTGTTTTCCAATCGTTAGTTCATTTTTTCCAGTAAATTTTCCATCGCCAAAAACACATTCAACTTTACGTTGTTTGGCTAAAAGGGATAAGCCACCGGTTAGTTTTTTAACTATGCTGTCTTTCCAAGTACGTAATTGTTGAATATCAATTTTTGGTTTACCAAAACTCACTCCAAATTCCGCCATGGCACTGGCATCTTCAATTACTTTGGCAGCATGTAACAATGCTTTGGAGGGAATACATCCAACATTCAAACACACACCGCCTAGGGTAGGTTCTCTTTCCACTAACATGACTTTTTTTCCTAAATCAGCCGCACGAAACGCCGCGCTGTAACCCCCAGGCCCACTGCCTAACACAAGTACTTCGGTTTTTTTAATTTCTAATTCCGCCATAGTTTCCTCTAAAATAATTATAAAAATAAACGGGCAGTCGAGCCTATAGTAGCCAACGGCGTATATCTGAGAGACATGCACTTAAATGCATAATAAAACGCGCTCCTTCCGCACCATCAATGACACGATGATCATAGGATAGAGATAAAGGTAACATTAATCGTGGTACAAACTCTCCATCCTGATAGAACGGTTTAAACTGTGCTTTAGACACACCTAAAATAGCGACATCCGGTACATTGACTATAGGTGTAAATGCCGTACCACCGATACCACCTAAACTTGAAATAGTAAATGAACTGCCTTGCAAATCCAAATTCGTTAATTGTTTTTCGCGCGCTTTAAGACTCACCGTACCTAATTCTTGGGCTAATTCTAAAAGACTTTTTTTATCCACATCCCTAATCACCGGTACAACTAAACCTTCCGGTGTATCGACAGCAATACCAATATGATAATATTTTTTTAGGATTAATTCCTCGCCATCCGCCGATAAAGAAGCGTTAAAAGAAGGAAATGCTTTTAAACTGGCGACTACCGCTTTCATAATAAAAACTAACGGCGTTAATTTAATATTTTGTTTGGCTGCAAACCCTGTTTGCGCTTTGCGAAAAACTTCCAATTCAGTGATATCTGCCTCATTAAACTGTGTTACGTGCGGGACTAACAACCAATTACGATGTAAATATTGTGCAGTTAATTTTTTAATACGTGATAAAGCCAGCTTTTCTGTTTTACCGAATTGATTAAAATCAATCTCTGGCGCGCTAGGTAACACCATCTGACTACTAGAACCTTGACTTAAATGTGCTTTAACAAATTTCTGTAAGTCTTCTTTGATGATACGACCTTTTTGTCCGGTACCTGAAATTTTATTTAGATCGATACCAAACTCTCGCGCTAAACGTCGGACACCAGGACCTGCATGAATATCACCTTTGTCCTCTTCTTCTATATATTCTATTTCTTGCTCAAGTTCAGCGGATCGAGATACAATTTCTTCCTCTTTTTTTATATTTTTACTGTCTATTTCTGGCGCAACCGCTGGTGGAACAGTATCTGAAATCGATCGTTTCTTCCTCACCGCTTTTTCTGTCGATGCATTTGATTCTTCTGTTTCAATGATTGCAATCAAATCACCTTTTGAAACTTTATCCCCTTTCTTGACTTTTAATTCTCTTAATTTTCCGGCTAAAGGTGATGGAATATCCATCGATGCTTTATCACTTTCTAGCGTAATCAATGCATCTTCCACAGCAATATCTTGGCCTATTTCAACGGGTATTTCGATAATTGCCGCGGCAGCAACATTACCTAAATCTGGAACGACTATTTCTTTTAAACTAGACAAACGTTTTCTCCTCAATACTCTTCGCACTTGAATTTTTGTCTGTGTTGCCGCTTAAGCTAAGGTTGTTAACATAACCCTATTTTTAAATACACGGCACTTGACAAAAAATCAATTGCTACGAGTTACTATTTTTTTCACCTGAATTTTTTAACTAGGTTGCTGCTCATTTAAATGGTAAATGGATTTGGCTTTTTAGGATCAATTGCATACTTTTTAAAGGCTAGGTCGATTTCAGTCGTACTCACTAAACCTTCTGCCATCAAGGCATGTAAACTGGCTAGAACAATATAATAACGATTCACTTCAAAAAATTGTCTCAACTGCTCACGCGTATCACTACGTCCATAACCATCTGTTCCTAATACCCTATAAGGTGCTTTAATAAATCCACGAATTTGATCGGCATTTAAACGGATATAATCGCTTGCGGCAATCACAGGTCCTAATCGATTTTGTAAACATTGTGTCACATAGCTCTGTTGTTCGACATCATTAGGATGTAATAAATTATGTCGCTCAACACTCAATGCTTGTTTACGTAATTCTGAAAAACTCGTTACACTCCAAATATCAGCGCTCACACCAAAATCTGTTTTCAATAACTCCGCAGCCGCAATCACTTCATTTAATATCGTACCAGAACCTAATAATTGTACGTGTCGTTTACTCGGTTTAGTTTCGGATAATAAATACATTCCTTTAATTATGCCTTCCTTATTAGCTTCGCTTAACGCAGGATGGACATAGTTTTCATTCATCAAAGTCAGATAATAAAATACATTTTCCTGATCTTGCATCATACGGCGCAAACCGTCTTGAATAATGACGGCGAGTTCATAACCAAAACAAGGATCATAAGCAACACAGTTAGGCACTACTGAAAAAAACAACAGATTATGCCCATCTTGATGCTGTAAACCTTCGCCGGCTAAAGTTGTTCTGCCTGCTGTTGCACCTAAAATAAATCCACGTGCTTGCATATCACCCGCAGCCCAAACAAAATCTCCAACTCGTTGATAACCAAACATCGAATAATAAATATAAAAAGGAATCATGCTCAAATTATTCGTACTGTAAGAAGTGGCCGCTGCCATCCAGGAGCAAAATGCGCCGCCTTCATTAATTCCTTCTTCTAACAATTGGCCTTTTTTATCTTCGCGGTAATACATTAATTGACCCGCATCGACGGGATCATAAAGTTGACCTACCGGAGAATAAATCCCAATCTGACGAAATAAACCTTCCATGCCAAACGTGCGTGATTCATCAGGCACTATGGGTACGATACGCGAACCTAAGGTTTTATCTTTTAACAGATGACGCAAAATTTCCACAAATATCATCGTTGTAGAGATTTCTCGTCCATTTGAACCGAGTAATATGTTCTCAAAATTACTCAATGATGGTGCCGCTAAACTTTCGTCAGCACGCGTACGACGCGCTGGTAAATATCCACCCAACTTTTTACGCTGTTGTTTTAAATACTTATTTTCTGGACTATTTTCACTCGGACGATAAAAACTTAAATTTTCAACCTCAGCATCACTCATTGAGAGATTAAAACGATCTCGGAACGCAAGTAACTGTTCTTGTGTCATCTTTTTCTGTTGATGCGTAATATTTTGACCTTCGCCCGCCGTGCCCATACCATAACCTTTAATGGTTTTAGCTAAGATAACTGTAGGTTGACCTTGATGTTCGACTGCTGCTTTATAAGCGGCATAAACTTTTTTAATATCATGTCCACCGCGTTTTAGCAGCCAAAGTTGTTCATCACTCATATCCGCAACCATGGCTTTTAATTCTGGATATTTTGCAAAAAAATGTTCGCGTATGTAAGCACCATCTTTAGCACGGAAATTTTGATATTCCCCATCGATGGTTTCCATCATTAATTGAGGTAACAAACCTTGTTTATCTTTTTTGAATAAAGGATCCCACGCACTACCCCATAAAACTTTATTGACATTCCACCCTGCGCCGCGAAATACACCTTCTAGTTCTTGTATTATCTTGCCATTCCCACGTACCGGTCCATCCAGTCGTTGCAAATTGCAATTAATAACAAAAATGAGATTATCCAATTTTTCCCGCGCCGCAATACAAAGTGCACCGAGCGACTCGGGTTCATCCATTTCTCCATCACCACAAAACATCCAGACTTTTCTATCTTTGTTATCCAATAAGCCACGATTTTGTAAATATTTCAAAAAACGTGCTTGGTAAATTGCCTGCATCGGCCCTAAACCCATTGAAACGGTAGGAAATTGCCAAAATTCTGGCATAAGCCATGGATGGGGATAAGAAGAAAGACCTTCTCCGCCGATTTCTTGACGAAAATGTGCTAATTGTTCTTTCGTTAAGCGTCCCTCTAAAAATGCGCGTGCATAGATACCTGGGGAAGAATGACCTTGGATGTATAATAAATCGCCGCCGTGTTTAGAATTAGCCGCATGAAAAAAATGATTGAAACCCACTTCATACAAAGTTGCCGCCGAGGCATAGGTTGCTATATGGCCACCTAGTTCAGAAGAAACCTTGCCCGCCTGTAATACCATCATCACAGCATTCCAACGAATTAATGCCGCAATACGTTTTTCTAGTTTTTCATCGCCAGGAAAAGGGGGTTCCAACTCGACAGGAATCGTATTTACATAAGGTGTGTGTAAGCAAGCGCTTAGGTCCAGACCCCGTTGACGCGCCTTATTGATAAGCTGTTGGACAAGAAATTGTGCCCTATCTGGGCCTTCAAATTTTAAAACAGATAAAAGTGCATCTATCCATTCTTTGGTTTCAAGAGGATCCTTATCTAAGTAAGGAGTTTGCTGTGTCATATCAGGCTTACCTTTAGAAAAATATTCTTTGATTATTTTTTTTACAAACTGCTTAGTGACCTAACTATAACAGCACACCCAGCGTGACAGCGAATACGATAATTAAAAAGAGGATTAAATCACGGTCTATGAGTCTTAGGGCAGAATCATAATTTTCATTAGTAAATTCAGTTGTTTCGTCTAGTCCTAATGCAATACGACCACTTTTTTCAATGAGCTCTCGATTAAATGAAACATCTCTTAGCAAGTAATCTAAACAAAAATGACTGGTTTGTACAAAATTTCCCGCTAAAGCAAACAATATTGAAAATAAACGCACCGGTAACCAATCCAATAACGCTCGAACTTGTTGAGCAGACTTTCCTAAAGCAGGATAACTGGGATGAATGTGGGCAGAACGTTCAACTAAACGATAGACTAATGCTGCAATTGGACCTAATAAAGCCATCCAAAAAATCACTGCAAATAAGGATTCATTCGCCTGCCAAAATATCGGTTGATGTATTTGCTTGGTATCAAAAATATTGATAGGGCCCAAGCAGTAAAAAAGCACCACTGCGCCGATTAAAAAAGCTAATAAACCTTGGATAAAAGTAGCACTCAAAAAATAAATAATCGCCACCGGGATAACGATCGGTAAGACGACGAGCAATAAAGGAATAAAATATTGCTGTGACCAACTGTTATTTTTAGTAAGCTCATTAATTTTACTAACATATTGTTCAAACCAATTAAACCGTGCTAAAAAGTTCCCTCTATGTAGAAAACGTTCCAATCCCAAGCACAGTAACAATGTAATAAATGTCATAATCTTCCTCCGGGCATCCAGCCCTAATATTTAAAAATTATTATTTGATCTTATTAATCTTCACACTTGAATTTTTGTCTGTTTGCCGTCTAACTCGCAATCCTCCGGTTATTGTATAGACCAGATTGCTGTAAAGATACGGCACTTGCCAAAAATTCCATAGCTGCGAGTAACTATTTTTCGCACATGCAAATGCAAAGAGTATATATTAAAAAGACCTAGTTTAGTCTACACGCATCTTTTCATTCAAGGCCAAAGGTGTAGGATACCGTAAAACCACCCAATAAGATGAGCCCACAAACGTCAAAATAGTGACCGCTTGGATCAAATAGTTGGCTTTATCACCGATCAAGGCAGGCGTTGTTTCTGCGGCTAAATAGGCAATCAATAAAGAAAATTCACTGGCCTGTCCTAAACGCACACCCACTTCGCGCGCTATATATTTTTTTTCACCCGACATTTGCAATAATACCTGAAACAACCAAGGTTTGATTAACAACACCAGTCCTGCTAATAACAATGCTGGTATGAATACCATGGGTAAATAATGTAAATCAAAACTTGCACCAATAGCAAAGAAAAACATGATTAAACAAAAATCACGCAGTGGTTTTAAATTATCGGCGATGAACACGGCAATCGGTCCTTCTGCTATCGATACGCCGGCTAAAAAAGCACCAATTTCTGCTGATAAGCCTAAAGCGCGTGACAATTCCGCTAATCCTAGACACCAACCGAGTGCAACCAAAAAAAGATATTCTTGCACACGATCAAAACGAATAAATAATTTACTAATGAAATAACGTTGCACGACAAAAGCAAATGCTAGTAAGGAAGGAAAAGTAATTAAGGTTAAACCCAGATCGGCTAATTTAGAACCCGTCATATGTGCACCGTGCACAAATAACAACATGCCTATCGCTAATAAGTCTTGTAGTAACAAAACACTGATCATCGTTTCACCAATCGGTTTATGGTGTAACGCTAAGGTAGGCAATAACTTAAGACCGATAATCGTACTCGAAAAAATTAAACTGGCACCTATTAATACACTTTCTAAGAGTGTAAAACTAAACAGATAACCGACAGCAAAACCAATCGTGGTAAATAATGCACTGAAGACTAAAGTTACAATGGCAGTTTTACGTAAACTTCGATAAAACTCTTGTGGTGTTAAATCTAAACCGACTAAAAATAACAAAAAGATAATACCGATGTCGCCAATACCACGTGCCAAACCTAAATTTGGCACTAACTTTAAACAACTCGGACCTAAAATTAATCCTAATAAAATATAAGCGACTAACAAAGATTGCCGTGTATACAATGCAATCGTCGCTAATACTGCAGCGCCAGTAAAAATTACAAAAATAGAAAAAACAAAACTATGATCCATTACTCCTCCAGGCAGAGCAAAGAGGCATTACCTCCTGCCGCCGTCGTATTGATGGATAATGAACGTTCTAAGCAAAGACGGGGTAAATAATGCGGTCCGCCTGCCTTAGGTCCCGTTCCAGAAAGACCTTCACCACCAAAAGGTTGTACGCCCACCACTGCACCTATCATAGAGCGGTTAACATACTGATTTCCGACATGCACCTGACGTGAAATCGTATCCACCGTATGTTGGATACGACTTTGGATACCTAAGGTCAAACCATATCCAGTATGATTGATGGAATGGATCACTTGTTCACGATCCTTAGCGGCATAACGAATAACATGCAAGATAGGGCCAAAAACTTCTCGTTTTAAAAGATCCAAACTACTTAATTCAAATAGACTCGGTGCAAAGAAATTCGTTTGATCCAACCCACTCGGCAGCTTGCATTGATAAAGCAATTTAGCTTCTTGGGACATACGATCAAAATGCTCTTGTAAAGTTTTTTTAGCTGCACTGTCGATTACAGGGCCGACATCCGTAAACAACTCGCAAGGATCACCTAATTTGAGTTCTGCCATCGCCCCGCATAGCATTTCAATTAAAGAATCCGCCATTTCTTCTTGTACAAACAATACACGTAATGCCGAACAACGTTGACCGGCACTACCAAAAGCTGAATTCAATACATCCACCACCACTTGTTCCTTAAGTGCGGATGAATCAACGATCATTGCGTTTTGTCCACCCGTTTCAGCAATGAAAGGTAAAATCCCACCTTCACGACTTGCTAAACCCTGATTGATTTCACGCGCCGTTTCAGTGGAACCGGTAAATACTATTCCTTTAATTCGCGGATCAAATGTTATTTTTGGCCCAATCACAGCACCACTTGCAGGTAAAAGTTGTAATACATCCCCAGGAATTCCCGCTTCATATAAAAGTTGTACCGCTGCCGTAGCAATTAAGGGGGTTTGACTTGCCGGCTTAGCAATCACGGTATTTCCGGTCACTAAGGCAGCGGTCACTTGACCAATAAAAATAGCTAAAGGAAAATTCCAAGGACTAATACAAGCAATAACACCCCGGCCCTGCACACTTAACCAATTTTCTTCACCGGTCGGCCCTGGCAATAATTGTGGTATCAAATCTAAGCGTGCGCGCATGGCATAGTAACGACAAAAATCGACTGCTTCGCGCACTTCAGCGAGTGCGTCATTCAGTGTTTTACCACCCTCTTTGACGGCTAAAGCCATAAATTCATTTAAGCGTTGTTCAAAAAGATCCGCCGCACGTTCTAAGCAAGCCGCCCGACTGTCTACCGGTGTATTGGCCCAAGTAAAGTTCATCTGATGAGCATTACTTATTGCCTGTTCGAGTTGTTCAGCACTCGCCAAACTAACATGTCCTATGATTTCCTGTGGATTAGCCGGATTGCTAATAGCACGGATTTTTTCGCCTTCTACTAAAACACCTTTAATTAAAGGTCCCGCGCTGTATGACTTTTTAGCCGCTATTTCTATTTCGCTAGCCAATGGCTCCCAGGTTTCGCTATCCGAAAAATCGATGCCGCGAGAATTTTTACGTCCAGGCCCATAAATATCTCTCGGTAAAGGAATTTTAGGGTGTGGAATCCTATCTAATTGATATAATTTTTGCACCGGATCTTCTAACATTTCATCGATAGGAATGGTCGGATCAATTATGCGGTTAACAAATGAGGTATTTGCACCATTTTCTAACAAACGCCTAACCAAATAAGCAAGCAAATCTTCATGTCCGCCTACCGGTGCATACACACGACAAGGAATATTAAGATTTTTAGGTCCTACGATATGATCGTACAAGGTATATCCCATACCATGTAAACATTGCATTTCAAAATCTCGATTCTTTCCAGCCAACTCGACTACCGTCGCTAAGGTATAAGCATTATGTGTAGCAAACTGCGGATAAATTTCTGCAGAGTGTGCCAGTAATTTTTTAGCACAGGCAACAAAGCAAACATCCGTCGCTGCTTTGCGCGTAAATACAGGATAGGATTGTAATCCCTTTAATTGTGCATTTTTAATTTCCGTATCCCAATAAGCTCCTTTAATTAATCGCACCATCCAACGTTTATTTTGTTTTTTAGCCAGATCAACCAACCAATCAATAACAAAAGGCGCGCGCTTTTGATAAGACTGAACGGCCAAACCAAATCCTTCCCAATGTGCTAAATCAGGATCGCAAAATACCGCGCCGATAATATCTAAAGAAATATCTAAACGATCCGCTTCTTCGGCATCGACTGTCAGCGATATATTGTTGGTCTTTGCCGCCAAAGCTAAGGTTTTTAATTGTTTAATTAAGAAAGGAACAACCACTTCCTTTTTTGCAAATTCATAACGTGGATGCAGCGCAGATAACTTAACTGAAATACCCGGTGCATCGTTCAGTGATTTGCCCGAAGCCGCTTTACCAATTGCACTGATTGCGGTTTGATAAGCCTGAAAATAACGTTCAGCATCTTTCTCAGTGCGTGCAGCTTCACCCAACATATCATAAGAAAAGCGATAGCCTTTTGCTTCATAAGCTTTAGCGCGTTTTAATGCTTCGTCAATGTTTTGACCCATCACAAATTGACGGCCTAACACCTGCATCGCTTGTTTGACCGCTTTACGGATAATAGGTGCACTGCTTCGACCAACAAAACGACGCAAAACACTACCTAAACCGCTGGTTTGATTCGACTGTAATAATTTCCCGGTTAATACTAATCCCCAGGTGCTGGCATTAACAAAAAAAGAGGCACTTTGGCCAAGGTGAGAAGCCCAATCCGCATTGGTAATTTTATCTTTTAATAAGGCGTCTATGGTATCACTATCGGGAATTCGCAACAGTGCTTCCGCCAAGCACATCAGCGCAATACCTTCTTCACTGGATAGATCATATTCGTATAAAAAAGCGTCTAAACCCCCTTTCGACAAACGCTGCGCCCGAATTTGTTCAATTAATTTAACCGCGCGTCGCGCAATCCTTTCTGACACTTGGCGTGGTACAGCCGCTAATTGCAATAATTGTTTAACACACGCTGTTTCGTCGGCATAATAAGCTTGCGCTATAGCCAATCTTAAGGGATTTTTTTTAACTGATATTAGGGGAAACGACATTCGAGCCTCTATAAGTAATTCCACAAATTATTTTTTTAAATACGCTTCGCGCTTGATTTTGTTTGTGTTGCTGCTCAACATCCTCAGGGTATATTAATACACTCTGATTGCTTATTTTCGCGGCACTTGCCAAAAACCCCATTGCTGTGAGTATATTTTAAAAGTATGAACCCAACATTCTTTACAGAATTATTCGAATAGTTTGTCTTTTAAAATGTACTAGTCATACATGAGTTCATCAAGCGGAGTTTGGGCAGTGGAGCCTCCATTTTGTATCAATTCACATAGTACATCCGTAATACAAAGATAGCGTAAAATATTCGGTGTGACTTCATCAAAATTTGCTTTCACTCCTAGCAAAGATTGCTCTATCTCATCAAAACTAACACCAATTCCATAGCCTAAACAAAGGGAACACAGTTGATCCGCACGACGAGCAATCCCTGGCAATAACCCCACCTCAGAAAAAACCTCTTCATAGGAAATAGGTCTACCTTTTAATGTAAAATTGGCGCGTAAAGTTTTGGCAATGGAATGCAATGCTCTTTTTAATTCCATAGATTTCTACTCCTTCCACCACGGGATAGCTATTTTACGTGGTCCGGCCAATACCGTACGTAACCACCGTAAAAAAACCGTAACAGAAAAGCCATAACGTTCTAATAAACCAAAAAACGCCATAGCCACTAGCGCCAATACAAAACTCCAAACGCGAATATGTAGCAAAAACAAGAGTAACGGAAAAGCCGCACGGGCATCGATTAAAAAAAATCGTGGGATACGTGCCGAATCACGCCAATGTGCTGCTGTAGGAACCCGTGACATAAATTAGTCCCATGACCTCATTTGGTTAATATTCTATCATTTATGGCGGGAATCATACAGCAAATGATTACAAATTTAAAGTTGAGAAATAGCATAGAGTCATGGACTTGAAAGCTATATTATCTAGAGTTTAAGATGGGTATTTTAAAATATCATATTGCATCGATTTGCATCGATCTTGCTGCAAAAAATTTCATGATTCGCTTGACTCAACTTTAACTAAACGTTTTAATACACAGCCTATGCATGAGCATAATTTTTTGAGCATATCTTTTTAGGCCGAATAGCTCAGTCGGTAGAGCAGAAGACTGAAAATCTTTGTGTCGGTGGTTCGATTCCACCTTCGGCCACCAGATAAATCAAGCACTTACATCCTCTTTAACCCAGTATAAAAAATCCCTTGCGTGACTTTTGCGGAATTTAGATTTACTTCTTTAGGCTTATGAATATCGATGCGGAAATTCACTGCATCTAGCAAAGGAATATTTTGGTAATGTTAATTTCTAAGACTTTAAAAAAGATATTCCATCTTTTGGATAATCTCCCAATACTGGTAGGTTTATATGTGATAAATGATTTGGTCCCATATAAATTTTTACTATTGCCCTATTTGGATTTAAATCAGTATGCGGAAAATTAGAAGACGCAACTTTAAAACCTATACAATGTCCTGCTCCAAAAGTTATCGCAGTTGATCCCACATCTAAGTCGAAAATGTTTATCTCATTTTTTTTTAATCGCTCTCTATGAACGCTTGAAACCATATTATATGTAGAACCATCAGGATATATATCTAGTAATGTCATAACGATATCAAGCGATTCTACGTTTGTGCTTAGATAGAGCCGCGCACTTACTTTTCCAACAATTGTTAAGCTATCTGCTAATTTAGAGGAAACAAATAACAGTAAATCATATCTATGAAAGTGCGAAGATTGGTTGAATGGGCCAGGAGCGCCATAAAGAGTAGGATCTAAAAATCTTCCGCCAAGAGGAGAAGGTAAAGATGCCGGCTCATAGAAAAATTTTATCTCGTTGAAATCCGCTGGTTTAGAGAACTCTAAACTATGCCTTAATAGAGATGATTTCGAATTATCTTTACTATGAAAGTATAGATTAATCACATTTGTTTCCGCAGTAGGAGGCCAAGTGGTAAATTCACGCCAACTATTTTCCCCCATGATAAAAACTCGGGCACCTCCTTTGACTGGTTTTTTTTCTAAAGCGGCCAACAGCCACTCATGTATTTCATTCATCGTATCGCTAAAAAACCCATCAGCATTAACTCCAAAATCTAGTTGACCCACAATAGGCGAATATAATTGGGTATGTGACCATGGGCCAATGACTAATCTCTGACTTTCTTGAGCATAGCCCTTCGGAAGCTGGTTTCTCATCAAGGAATAATCTTCCAAGCTCCCCTCACAAAAAATATCGTACCATCCAGCTAAGTGAAATGCGGGAATAGACGGTATTTTTTTCTCAATGCTTGGTAATTGTTGCCAAAATGGATCATCGGATGACTTTAACCAATCATTATAAGGTTCAAAAAACTGCCTAAGCGGTGAACAATCAGGCGCATACTCATAAAGTTTTTCCAATTTATAAACATACTCTTGCATCTCTTTAGTCTCTTTATCAGACTTAGACGAAGCAGTGTATGCAAAGCTTAATCCCCAAGATTGTGCGAAAGCATGTCTAAATGCTCCATTTTCAAAAAACCATTGCTTATAAATATCACTTGCTGTTATTTGCGGACTGATTGCCCCTAATCCCGGAATATCTTGATGGGCACAACACCATTGGACATAACCCACATAAGATGTGCCTGACATTGCTATTTTTCCATTACACCATGATTGTTTCTTGAGCCACTCAATAGTGTCTTTGCCATCATTCATCTCTTGCATAAATGGCAAGAAGCTTCCCTCAGATTCGATCCTTCCGCGAACATTTTGCACAACCACCGCCCAACCTAGTCGCGCTAAATTAATCGCATCTATGTGTGACAATGCATCCTGACGCATATAAGGTGTTCGCAATAAAAGCACAGGATGAGGGATACCATCCGATTTAATTAAAAAGTCAGCAACAAGCCGCAGATTATCTCTCATAGGAATATAGAGTTTATCTACGACTAAAGAATAAGAATGTTTTTTATTCAATTTCTTGAAGCCTTTTTAAAACAAATTTAGACGAAATTGAAATAATATCACCCACTTTATTTGCTGGAAGCCCAAATATCTTCCGTAAAAAATAAAATCGTTGTTTTTTATTTCTTAGGAGAAGATCGCAAAAAAAGTATACTAAAAGCAATTTAGATATAGACTTGTTTTTTTTGAAAACATAATAAATATCTTTCCATTGATTTTTCTTAGACGTGATGGAAGTCAAGGAAAATTCATTTAATGACTTAAATAGAACTGATTTCTCAAGAAACTCACAATCAAAATCAAAGGCATGCCTAAATAAACGCAGAGTTACATCTAAATCTTCACCATAAGTTATATTTTCGTCATAAACTACAGGAAATAAAGGTAACGAATTTAAAAAGTCGCCTCTTACAAAAACTGCAGGATGGGCTGCAGCATAGGCGCCTTTTTTTAGCATTCCCTGCTTTGTTCTAAATTTTATTTTTGTTCCATAAAGTGTTGAAACATACGTTTTTTCATCAAAAAATGTTAATATTCCACAAATTATTTTATTATATTTTCCAATCTGCAATGAGTGACTAATAATATATTGATCGACTAAAAAGTCATCTGCATCCAGTCGCATTATCCAGCAAGAATCATCAAGCAAGTAATTTTTTTTAATATAAGCATAACCTGCATTTAATGGCCTGGAGGCACTTGGCCTTTCTTGAGGTATTCTTTTTAATGGGATATAGATAACCCGATTTTCTTGTCGAAAGTTAGTAGCTATAACATCACCGGTCCCATCTGATGATCCATGATTAACAATTATTATTTTTATATCGATTTCTTTTTGATCAAGCACACTCATAACAGAGCGTTTAATGCACTGCTCTACGTTATAAGCAGGAATAATGATATAGACAGTAGGTTTAGCAGGTGGTATTAACATAGTCTCTTTTCTCAGTTTTCTGAGCACTCGTTGTAACTTTTACGCTCTTTTTTATTAGATGCCCTCCAAGATAAAGAATATCAATAGGTACTTGTAGGAATGCCTCAATTGCGTCATCGGGTGTTTCCACTATTGGTGTTCTAATGTTAAAAGAAGTATTTAACACACACCCAACACCTGAGATTCTCTCAATAATGCTAGTAATTTTTCCCAAAGAAGATTCTTCTGTAACAGTCTGGACTCTAGCTGTGCCATCAATATGTAACCCAGAAGGTATTAATTGCTTAGCCTTTTCATGACTTTTCACAATGTACATCATATAGGGGGATGATTCTTTCATATCAAAGTATTTTGATAGATTCTTTTCCATAACAACAGGAGCAATCGGGCGAAATGATTCTCTAAACTTAATTTTTTCATTCAAAATATCTTTGCTTCGTTTGGCATGAGGTAATGCTAAAATACTCCTGTTTCCTAAAGCTCTTGGCCCATGCTCTGAACGCCCTTCATACCAAGCAACGATACGCTCATCTAAAATGGCTTTTGAAGCCAATTCAATAGCTTCTTCCTTCTCTATTTTGTTACCAGTCAAATTATATTTTTTTAATGCTTGTAAAATACTCTCTTCTGAATATGAATACCCTAGAAAAGCAAGTTCATTCTTAATGGGTCGCCATGACATATCGAAAACATGATATGTTGCAAACAAGGCACAACCTACTGCAATGCCACCATCATGAACAGATGGCGGTACAAATACATTTTTGAAGAAACCACTCTCTCTTATCCGAGTATTTAAATATCCATTAAGTGCGACTCCTCCTGATAAAGCAAGATTCTTATAAGCAGAAATCTTTGCAAATTTTTCAACCATTGATAATCCTGCTTCTTCTGTTATGTACTGTATTGCGTAAGCAACATCTTTTGAAATTTTCTCTTTCCATGATATGCCCGCTGAAATAAATGGCGGCGAAAAATGATCTGGCCAGCAATTTTTTATGGTAAAGGCTCCTTCCAAAATATTACGAACAGGTGCATAAAAACGCTCTCTAAATTGATCGACCATTACATCGGAACCGTAAGCAGCTAACCCCATTAGTTTTCCTGCCATATTTCCATCGCCAAATAGTATGTTCGCGTAGGTAAACCAGAGTGAACCAAAATCAGAGTTATCTATACGTTTTAGCCACTCTAATTTGTTATCTTTCCAAGAAGAAATAGTTGTAGAGGAATAAGCATCTTCTGTATAGAAATCGCCGCCTCCATCCCATGTGATAACGGAGGTATTGTCAAAATCGCTGGTATAACGCGCATACGATGCGTGCGCTAAATGATGCGGAATGGATACAGCAGGTAAAATTTTATTGAATATTTCAACTGTATGCATTTCCCACTGCTCAGGGATCTTGTATTTTTTACCGGTTAACGTCAAAAATCCAGGTTCTGTATTTTTATGGACAGGTTCGCTTGTAGCAATGCAATCAATATCATTCACTGTCAAGCCAAGATAGCCTAGTGAACGTGCAATGAAGGATACTATTTCGCCTGAATCATGGCGCTTTTTCGTGAAACGTTCCTTCTCAAAAGCACCCAACAACTTTCCATCTTTAACGATACACCAATTAGCATCATGTCCTCCAGAAATGCCTAAAATGATCATCAAAGAGCTCCTATAAAATAGTCAAGCGCATTAAGACGATGCTGCCAGGTATTACTCTGCCTAAATTTATCCATATCAGCCTTGTCTTTTTCAGCGATATTTTGTTTATGCGCTTTCGCAAGGCTCTGAGCAATTTCATCAAAGTTATTTCCTGTATAAACTTGTGGGTACCCGGTAATTTGCGTTAGATTTGGAGAAACAACCGGTAATCCCGCTGCTAAATATTCGAATACTTTTAGCGGGGAGCAAGCTAGTGTTAATTCATTCACTTTAAAGGGAATGATCCCAACATCAGATTTGATTAACCATTGCGCTAAATCCGTATGTAATATTTCAGGTAGCATTGTGACATTAGAATGAGAACCTAACTCTTCAGCTAACTTAACAGTATCAACCCCATCATTTTCATCAATAGTCGATGTTACAGCGCCAATGAAAGTAAAATTATATTTAGGAAACTTCCGTACCAAATATATGCTTAAATCCCAATCAAACCAGGATGGCCAAATTGCGCCGATATATAAAACATTTTTACTGTTGTTATTAATTACCTTTTCATGTTTTGACTCATCGATTCTCTGTATGAATTGATTACTAACTGCATTTTCTAACAGTAATTTTGGTTTCTCTTTCGGTAGTAAATTTATTAAATACTGGCTGATAGTAGTGATATGGGTGGCTGATTGTATGTATTGTTCTTCTACATATTTATCTCCCCATGGCTGAACAGAAAATGCTTCCCAATAGTCCATCTGATCATAAATAAATGGGATATTTTTTTTATTGATGAACTCTAGATATCCCAAGTATAAATCAACGGGATTATGCGCACGTATATAATCTGGTTTAAAAGTGACTGTTAACTCCTCTAATGAAGAAAAGGAATTATATTCATTTTCCGAAAAAGGTTTTAGACACCTTAGACAATTTCCAGATAAAACATATAAAGAAAGATTTTTATAAATATCGTTAGCATACCATTTGCTGACATTTTCTATATCGGTATCACTTGCACATACAAAAATTATTTGACGAAATAGACCCAAATCCTCAACTAATAATTGATGCGGCCTATGTCCACCCCCTGCAATCCATAAGTGATAATAGCTTAAGACAAGTATTTTTTTTATAGCTAACTTCATATAAATGTTCCATCCTGGAAAAGTTACTTAGGCTGTAATTTACAAGAATATAACTAACAAGCAAAGCATTATTTTTTTTTATTTTGGTAGCTAATCAGAGAGAGTGTACTAGCGATAATTAAAAAAACACCTACAAAAGCTATTGATTTTGGCATTTCTGACCAAATAATAAATCCAAAAAGTACCGTCCAAATAAGAGAAGTATAACCTAATGGGGCAACAAGATAAGAAGGGGCATCCCTATAAGATTGCGTCATAAGTAGTTGACCTAAACAATCACCAATCCCTAGCAAAATTAATAGCAATAGATCGTACACGCTTGGAGTGGTCCAGTGTATCGGTAAAATAGGAAATAAAGCCGCAGTGGTTATTAGGGTGTAATAAAAAGTAGTGGTAATACTATTTTCATATTTTCCAATATAACGAATAGTAATCAAAGCTAATGCGGTAAATATCGCGCTTAACAAAGCAAATATTGAGTTTAACTGCAAAATGCTTGCGCTGCTACGTACAACCATAAGCGCACCAATTAATCCAACCAAAACACAACTCCCACCTTTAAAACCAACCCTTTCTTTCAAAAGAATCGATGAAAAAATAATTACAAATAAGGGAACCGAGAACAAAGTTGCAGTAACATCGGCAATGGGTAACTTAGAAAGTGCAGTATAGAAAAAAAACATTGCGCTCAACCCTAAAAAAGCATGCAAGAAATGCCACTTAAGGTGAGAGCTTGTATATTTAATTTGTTTTTTAGATAGAATTCCCAAGCACATAATGACAGCAATGGCGTTTCTAAAAAATATAATCTCAGTAATCGCATACGTTGCGCTTGTCCATTTAACTAATACAGAAGTAAGAGATACAAAAAAAACAGCAGTTAACATATATACTACTGCAATTAGCGACTTTTTTTCCATGGATATAGTATCGCGCAAGTTTGTAATTTTAAAAGCTATTGTCACGTGATCGAATATTTTGCTCGCTGTGAGTTCGCATCAAGATTAATCATGGCGCTGAAATCATATTGATCTTTTATAATATTTTTTAAGGTATTAACAATCCGTTGGCTAGCCTTTCCATCGCCAAAGGGATTTTGTAAAAAGCTCGTCTTATTATAATACGTTTCATCTTCTAATAACTTTATCGCCTCGGCATATATTCTTTTTTGACAGGTTCCGACCAATTTTATAGTACCCGTAAGCAACGCTTCATGTCTTTCTGTATTATCGCGCATAACCAGTACAGGCTTTCCTAAACTAGGCGCCTCTTCTTGTATCCCACCTGAATCTGTCAATATCAAGTAAGATTTTTTCATCAAGAAAACAAATGATAAATAATCTTGGGGCTCTATTAAGAACATATTTTTTTTATTTCCTAAGGTTTCTCGCACATAGTGGTTAACGGCAGGATTTGGATGAACCGGATATATCACCTCAACATCATCGCGCGCCCCTAACAAAACAATCGCCTCACAAATAGATTTAAATTTTTTGATATTATTTTCTCTCCGATGTCCGGTTATCAAAATCAGTTTTTTCTGATTATTCAAATAAGAAAATTTGGCATGTAAACTAGCACGTAACTCATGCTCATTTTCTATCCTGCGTACAACATAGATTAAAGCATCAATAACCGTATTCCCTGTAACAATGATTTTTTTATGTTCAATACCTTCTCGTAACAAATTCATCTTCGCATTTTCTGTTGGGGCAAAGTGTATGTCCGCTATGGCTGTCGTGAGTTTCCTATTTATTTCTTCTGGCCACGGAGAATACATATCTCCGCTGCGTAAGCCTGCCTCAACATGAACAACAGGTATTTTTTCATAAAATGCGGCCAATGAAGCAGCAAATGTTGTCGATGTATCACCATGCACAATGACTTTATCCGGCATACAATCTCTTAAAACTATTCTGAGTTTATTAAGCACATTGACTGTTATATCGGTGAGATTTTGACTAATCTTCATTAAATTCAAATCATAGTTTGGCTTTATTTGAAAAAGATCTAAAACTTGATCAAGCATGCCTCGATGCTGTGCCGTTACACAAGTCATGGAGTTACTTCCAAACTCAGTTGCTAAAGCTTTCACAACAGGAGCCATTTTTATTGCTTCTGGACGTGTCCCAAATATAGAAAGAATTTTCATCGTGGTATCTCTAAGGCTTCACCCCATTTCATTTTTTTAGCCGTCTTAAAGACACTACCTTGTTTACGACTTATAGTTATTTTTTTTATATTATCTGATGCACAAACATCAAATAGAATGTGACCTGAATGTTTTGAAGGGGACTTTAAAATTCGATCTCCTTCTCTATCGACAACTTCTTTTGTAATAATTAAATAAGAATAGGGTTCATCTTCATAACCAAGAGTTCCTTTTTTAAGGGATTTCTGCCAGAAAGATCTTTCAATCCGCTCAGCAAAATGACACCAATCATCATTATTATTGTGTATTGGGCACCTTCCATGATGTGAACAAGGTGCCGCTATAAATCCTCCCTTTGATAGAAAAAAGTCACGAGCCTCCATGCAATTACTAAACCCTTTTGGAGTTCCAGGCTCAATAATAACTATTGCTTGATTGGCTAACACCCATACTTTCTCAAAAAGGGTTTGTCTCAAATCTTTCTGTTGCTCTATAAGGAAATAAGAGAGAGTTACAAGATCGTGCGAAGGCAACTCAAGATTTTTATCAATGTTCATATGCTTCCAATTAACTCGCTGCCAAAATGGGTTGGTACTATAACCAGCTACTTTTTGAGCAAGTTTAATCATTGCTGCGTCTTGATCAAGCGCACTCACCTCACTAAGGTTTGTGTTTTTCATTGCTGCCCATAAAACAGCTCCTGTTCCTGTACCAAGATCAAGAATACTTTCAATTTTTTTGGATAGCTTAAAAGAAAACATTTGCTTTAATATTTTATTCGCTACTGCAAAGGTTGCGGGCATACGAGTTCGTAAATAAGCGGCAAGCTCCACTTGAATTGACAACAAAAAAGCGGGAAGTCCCATGGACAAATCTTTTTTTCTTAAAATAGTATGCTTTAATCCTGCATACATTTTTTGGAGATTTTTATATGCTTCCGCCAACTCTATATGGCTATAAGCCATATCACCTTCAGCCATGGTTTTTTCTATAGCAACTAATAACTCAAAATCGGTCTTATTCATTTTCAGGGGAAATCCATTTAAGAATATTAATGGTAAAAATAGGGCTGAAAAATATAAAGAGAAATCTAATTTCAGTAAGCAAAAGCTCTGCTTTGAACAGGAACCTCGATATCCGGCGATAAAAGATCATGATCCCAATCTTCTGCATCACTCCTCCTACTTGGCCTGCTCGTTTCACTGTATGAGCGGATATGAGAAGGATCTAATATATACGATTGATAATGCGCATCTACTTTTTTTAACCACTCTGCTATACAATTTGTTATAAATGGAATATAGAAACTACCCATAGAAATACCACTTGAAATAGCCAGAGTAAACGCCAACCCATATGCTATATCATCCGTCATAAACGATTCAACTTTTTTTGATGCTCTAGCTGTTGCATATGAGGTTTGAAATGCTTCAAGGCTAGCAGCAATGGTCCATGTTACTTGCATAGCGATAATTACTGCGGGTGGAATCAGCTTAGCCAACCTATAACAAATAGTATTTTGAGTATAAGATCCATTACCATCTTCTAAGCTTTCAGTCGTATTTTTCGAGAAAAAGTGCGCTTTCAAAGAACCCCAGCAATTGCCCATGCCAGCAGTACCAGAGCCTATTTGTTTAAATGGAAAAAGAGTAGCTAACCGTCTAATAATGTTTAAGTTATCAATTTTTTTTCCATAGCTTGACAATACAGTGGGGGCATCAGAATAGTTATATGTGAGAATGGCCATCGTAACTGCAATGAGTGACATCGGAATAGCATATTTTCTACCTGATGATTTCTCATCACCAGTCGCCATTTCTATCGAAAGTATTTGCACTCCCATATTTGCTAAGGCAGCTACAAAATTAATGCTACTTCCTAACGTCCCCAAATTTCTCTCAAAAAAACCTGTTTTAACATCTACCTCAGCCATCACAGTTTCAAAATGATCGTACTTCCCTAAATTCTTTCTATTTTTAGGTTGATCAATTTTTTCAGGCAAATTGAAGTAGGGATCTTGTCTTAAAAGATTTTCAATATGTTCTTTAAGGACAGCAGAAATATAAGACCGCCAATTTTTTTCAACATCTTGCTTTTTCTTTTCAATAAGTGGTTGTGCTTCCTCTTTTTTATCAAAAAACGAGTTATTTCCAACACCCGATATACGCATTTTGGTTCTTAGTCTAGGAAATAAGTCAAAATTACCAAACTCTGTGATTAGTAGCTGGGATAATTTACCTTCGGAATTATATCTGACCAGAATAGAATATGTGAGCTGCACTGGACACCTTTCGTTTTAGTTATACAATGAACGAATCCCTGGCGAATGAATGTTAAACTTTTTTATTACAATTTCAAAAAGATAAAATGCAATCAGGTAATATACTATGAACCAATATAGAAAAAACTACAAACAAAAAAATCAAATTCATGTCTGCTAGTTGTTCTTCAATTTTTAGTAAAACATAATTCGATAAACAACTACAAATTTCTTCAGCATTAAAAAAATCCATGCGGGACTTTTGCGGGAGTGAACTATACCCTTATGTGCTTTTGCGTGGTAATTGTAATGGACGCCACAGATAAAAATATTGTTTTTTCAATTACTTATGATTTAAGTGTGTGACTGAAAATCTTTGTGTCGGTGGTTCGATTCCACCTTCGGCCACCAGAATAATCAAGTAAAATCAAGAAACTAACAACATTCCTACCACTTAAAATTTTTATCTTACCAAAACTAACACGAAATTCTTGCTCTTCTTAAACTTGTTTCCCAGTGTTTAAATTTATTAAATCTAATTCAGTTTTCACTTCCGTCCATTGTGGCTCATGCCCTTCCTTATACAAAAAATTTAATTTATACTATTTAATATAATCCTCACACACTGTTTTAGCATCATCCATTTCTTGAATCAATTGTCGATAAAGCTCATTAGTTTGTCCATTGGGACCCTTTTCGCGTATATAATCATCTATCTGCTTACATGCTTGTTCTAAACGTCTGGCGCCACAATAGCTAGCCCCACCTTGTCTTTTGTGTGCAATCTCACGTATAGCTTGCCAGTTTGCTGATTTATGCAATTCGGGTAGTTCGACCAAATCTTTTTTTAATCCAAGCACCATTAAATGAAGACAGTCTTTAATCAATTCTTTATCTTTTAATATGGCTTTCATCGCATCAATGTCTAAGACCGCTCCGGAGATTGGCCGTATTTTAGTGGTAGAAAAAATTTGATTCACATGAGTATCCGGGATAAAGGTTTTTAATAACTCTTTAGCCGTTTCTTTTTTTAAAGGTTTTAATATAACGGTGTTCATACCAGCATCTAAACAACGCTGTCTATTCTCAACATCAATATGTGCTGTTAATCCAACAATAGGTGTAGTATCGGTTCGTTGCCATTGTTGTAATCGGATGCGGCGTGCCAAGGCAATACCATCAATATGAGGTAACCCAATGTCCAATAAAATAAGCTGGTAATCTTTATTTTGAATGTTTTCTAAAGCAGTTTTTGCATCTGGCGCTATATCAATCGCACAATCTAATTCGGTTAAAATGCTTTGCGCGATTTTTGCAGCCAATTTATCATCTTCAACCAATAAAATCTTTCGTTGGTCAGCATTCACATCTAAAATCCTATTCATAAGTTCAATAAAGACTCACCCGATTGAGCAAGATCTTCTGCGTATTCTTACACTGTTTACGGATCGTTCGGTTGTGATTGAATAACAAACCCACAATGCCACTTAAAGGAGTCCGAATGTCATGCCACATGTTTTCTATAAATTCCGTCTTGCATGACTCGCCGCTTTTGCTTTTTCCAAGGCAATTTGCAATGCAGATTGGGTTTCTTTAAGTTCCGTTATATCGATAGAAACTCCTGCTATACCTAAATATGCCCTTGCTTATCCTATAAGGGCCGTTTAGTAGATAATTGGATAATTTTTTTACCTGAAGGCAAAATAGCCGTTTCTTCTTTTGTTCTTGCAACCCCTTCATTGATGACTTCCCAGTCATTTCTGATAAAAGTATCTGCTGTTTCCTTATCAAATAAACGATCGTCAGTTTTCCCTATAATATCATTTATTTTCCATCTAAAACCCATTTTATGTAAGCTGTCTGTTCCTGTCCTATTCATACCCGCGTAAATCAATTTCTTACCTACACAACGTTTCCAATAAATATCACCTGGAAGATCATCAATAAGGCCATCTTTATTTTTCCAATAGAAATTACAATCCATAATATTCAGGATAGTTTCATAAAAATCATCCTTATTAGTGTTACAATACTGATTCCCCCTGCCAATAGCAGCCATCAAATTCGGAACATCCAGTTTTTTAATAATATTCGCTCGATGGTACTTAATCGTGCGTTGTGATAAACCTAGAATATTAGCTGCCTCTTTAATTTCTTTGCCTTGACTGGCTAAATGTAAGCATTTTCTTTCTTGAAAGGTTAAGCGTCGATCCAATGTTGGTAAATTTCTCTGCTCTTTCTCATACAATAGTGATTCCATTTGTTCGATACGCTTATTCGACGGCAAATTATCCAAATATTCTAAAAATGTTTTAGATAATTCTCTTTTAAATTGCTGTTCTTGTTCATGTAATTTATTTAACATCGTAAAATTTTTTAAATTATTTTTAAACATAACAATATTTAAAATACTTATCATTTCAAAATATTATATACCAAATTAAAAAATATAATCCTAAAGACTTACCGTTATTTTCATTGAACACGGTTTTCTACAAAACTCATACTTCACTGCCGAAAAAAACTGTATAAATTGTTGAATGCCTTATTTAATATCATTGCTAATATTGGTTTAAGACCCAGTTATTTCACACAAACTGCCCCTCAATTAGGAAAGAATTTTTTTATCCATTATCTTGAAATGAGTGACTTCAGTTCTATTCTAAAAAATTCATCTCAGAACATCTGTTATCAAACTATTTATGATGTGGGTCCTAACTTTCCTAAGTAAACTATGTGTTGTTTTCGAAGGACAAAATTAACAAATAATATATTCAATCTCGCTTCAAGTACCTTTAAGTTAGCTTCAAAATCTGCTCTACATGGTACATTTCCTGGATAGTTTGGTATTTTGAGGGGGCTTTGGCGCTTGTGTTTGCTTTTGTAATTTACTAGTTTGTTCCCAACGAGCTTTACAATAGCCGGAATAATTGCCTAATTGAGATTTCATACATTCAAATTTAATAATACAAGGTTTGATTGCATTAAAAAGCTTCTCGTCTTTTAATTTTAAAAATTCTTCTGATAATTTTTTACTCGGAATAAGGATAAGGTTTACAAGAGATGCCAAATCTGACTGAAGATTTTGAAGATTTTTCCAGTGAATCTCATTATTTACCACTGGATTGGTGTCGCTAAATTTTAGATTCAAACAGTTTATAACTTCATTTCGTTCATAGTTCTCAAAATATCCTTCTATGTGTGCACATAATGTAGTGTCGTAGCTCGCTTTTTCTATATCAAGCAGAAAATCTAAATATATCAATTTAGATTCATTTTCTTTTATATTATACTTTTTAAAAAAATCGCCTTCAAAATTAATTCTTACGATCTCAATTGTATCTAACAAAGAATTACTTGCATCTTCTAAGCCTGATTTTTGTTGCTTAGTAAGATAATTATTTTTACTACTATGAGTGTTAGGCAAAGATAAAAGATTATAGCGCTGCATTAGACTTTCAACAATTAATAATGCGGACTCGATTTGATTTGAAAGAATTTTATCTTCAGCTTTATTTGATTTTTTTTTTGGCTCTAAAAATTTTGTCAATGCCCCTTGTATTTTTTTTAACTCCTCGATTGCATCTTCCTTAGTCTTCGCCAAGCAGAAAGAATTATAGTGGACTTTAATTTCGTCGTGATATTTAACCTCCTTTTTTAAAGATTCTAGTCTTTTAGTTAATCGACCAGCAATTTCCAGAACATGCAAATTATCTGAAATTGATTTTAAAAGTGGAATACCTCCGTAGCTAATCCCGAGTTTTCTGATCTATTTTTTTTGCTATACCAGATAATAATAGCAGTCATAAAAATAATAATCCCTATTCCCCCAACAGCAACTGGAACAATTATCATCCAATTAAAACCTTCTGCAGATCGATGAGAAATAGACGAGGGGGTATTTATGTCTGTTTGTAATACTCCAGAGATTGCTGACTGAGTTTCCGGGAGAGGTCGCGAATAGTTATCTCTATTTAGTGAAGTAAAAGCATTAGATTCTTCTGATTCTAACTTAAGATCCGTAATTTTTTCCCTCACAGCCTGATTTATACGTGAAACAAGGTTACTGCTATTTCCCCCATGAAAAGTAGACAGATAGGTATCACGTACATATTTAGAATTAAAAATAAAATTTTCCAATTCACGTTCATAAAAATTTTCTAAGCGATCCATACCCATAAGCTGTCTAGCATCCTGCTGATTGGAATTTATTAAGCATATTTCTTGAATAATTTTTGCAAAAGCAGCATCATTTTGCCGACTTAATCCCTGTTGGAGCGCTTCGGCGCGTACTTTATTTCCTAAAAAATAAATAGTCATTGAGCTTAGAAACCACGTATAGTCGGATTGACACAAAGTTTGAGGTTTTTTATCTAAACTCTGGCGACTTAGGCAATTCTCGCTCAGAATAAAAATTGTATCTTTGAACCTAAATTCTATGGATTGCTTGTGCTTAAAAAGCATAGAAAAACCTGCACTTTTTTGCAAATCATCCTGATACATTGTCATATCTAAATTGTCATTATATTCATAACAATGTGGACCTTTGATAACACAATTATTTGTTGATCTTGTTTTTCTGCTAGCTTCTAAAGGTCGTGCAGTTATTATTTGCTTGGTAAATAGTTGTAAAAAAAAAAGCATACTTAAAAAAGGTTGCATTACAAGCGACTTCAAGTTTGATTTTTTTTCCGCTGTAGCTGACAACCTAGTTTCTTTTTCTAACAGGGTAACAATTAATAATGATTCTAAATTTTCTAATGAGTGTTTATATTTTTCTCTGGACTTATTAGAAATAAAGTTCAGTCCATTTTTATCTTTAAACTTTCTTAGATAAACTAAAAACTGCTGAATACCTATATAATAACGCTTATCTTTTTTTTGATTTGAGATAATTTTTTCAATCTTAGTAGAATCAAATTCAGAATTTACTGCTTGGTAATTATTAATTGTGAACTCAAACTTGCGAACTAATTTTTTATAAAACGAATTTTTAGCCATTAATTACTTAACCTTTGAATAATGCAAAGTACGCAGCATAAACAAACTAAATTAAAGTTTTATTAACAGCACAGCCATTAATTGCAAGACTTGATTAAGATTGAAGATTTTTTACAAAAGAAAGAAAAAGAGTAAGTGCAAAATCTGATATTGTGTTATTAACTTCGAAGATTCTATTGGTCAACGTTATGTAACCTATGCCATTCCAGCACCTAGTGGATCAAGAATTAAACCCAAGCTATTCATCGGACAAGGAATGGCATAAAATACACCTATCCTGATGACCAGAGGGATCAAGCATGTCTGTACCGCTGCCCCAACAATATACTTGCCCCATGCATCCTGAAATTATTCGCGATCAACCTGGCAGCTGTCCGATTTGTGGTATGTCATTAGAGCCTCGAATTATCTTAGCCACAATGACTCGGCCTACTTGCCATCATGAACTGAATGACTTGTTAAAACGCTTTTGGCTGAGTGTTATATTAACACTGCCGATTTTATTTTTGACCATGGGATTACATATCCCCGGAATTAAATCAATTATAGCCTCCATCCCAGACTTGTTTTCTGCTTGCTTACAATTCATTTTAGCCAGTATCGTCATTCTCTGGTGTGGCTACCCTCTTCTAAAAAAAGCTTGTCTTTCTATTAAGTATCGGCATTTGAATATGTTTACGCTGATTGGTTTAGGTATCAGTGTAGCGTATGTATACAGTATTATTGGCTTGTTATTTCCAAATCTATTTCCAGCGGCATTTCAATCAGCGACGGGTCAAGCTAATCTTTATTTTGAAACGGCTAGTGTGATAACCGCTTTGGTATTGATGGGACAAGTTTTAGAGTTAAAGGGCAGAGAACAAACCGGCGGTGCTTTACGTGCATTACTTGATTTATCACCAAAAACGGCACGAAAAATAAAAAATCAGACTGAAGAGGAAATTCCTTTAGATGAAATTCAAATAAATGACGAATTAAGAGTACGACCAGGAGAAAAAATCCCTACTGACGGTGAAGTTATTCAAGGCCATAGTTTAGTTAATGAATCAATGATTACGGGTGAAGCCATTCCGGTTGAAAAACAAATCGGATCAAAAGTAATCGGTGGTACTTTAAATATTTCTGGAAGTTTTGTCATGCGCGCATTACACATTGGCAAGGAAACCCTGTTAGCTCAAATTGTCCAACTGGTTTCTGAAGCGCAACGTTCAAAAGCGCCTATTCAACGACTGGCCGATCAAACAGCGAGTTATTTTGTCCCTTGTGTATTGGTAATTGCGCTCATCACTTTTGTTATTTGGTCTATTTGGGGTCCCAATCCCGCCATGACTTATGGTTTAATCTCTGCCATTTCAGTGTTAATCATTGCTTGTCCTTGCGCTTTAGGTTTAGCCACACCGATGTCGATTACCGTCGGTATGGGCATCGGTGCAAAAGCAGGAATCTTAATAAAAAACGCGGAAAATTTAGAACGCTTTGAAAAAGTCAACGCAATCGTTGTTGATAAAACAGGTACGCTGACCTTAGGAAAACCCATGGTCAATCACATTATTGCTGCATCAGGCTTTACCGAAACAGATCTTTTATTAGTAGCCGCCAGTTTAGAAAGGCACAGTGAACATCCTCTTGCTAACGCCATAATTAATGCTGCTGAAAAACAACAGCTGCATCTAGAAGAAATTGAAAATTTTACTGCAGAAATCGGTAAAGGAATCACTGCGAATTGGCAAGGTAAATCGATTGCTTTAGGTAATTTAAAATTATGTCATGATCTGGAAGTGTCCACTGCTTCTTTAGAAGAAAAAGCCAAAAAACTGCGTCAAGCAGGTGAAACAGTCATGTATTTAATCATTGAAAAACAATTAGCTGGATTAATCAGTGTCAGCGATCCTATTAAGGAGTCAACCCTACCGGCACTAAAAAGTTTAAAAAAACAAGGTTTAGTGATTGTGATGGTAACAGGTGACAATCGAATGACTGCTCATGCAATTGCAAAAAAATTAGCTATCAATCAAGTAGAAGCTGAAGTACTCCCTTCGCAAAAAAGCATCATTGTGCAACGATTACAACAACAAGCTTATATCGTAGCCATGGCTGGAGACGGAATTAATGACGCTCCTGCTTTAGCACAAGCCGACATCGGCATCGCCATGGGAACAGGAACCGATGTCGCTATCCAAAATGCGGGTATTACTTTAGTTAAAGGTGATTTAATGGGAATTGTCCGCGCGCAACAACTCAGTAAACACGTCATGAGAAATATTCGCGAAAATTTATTTCTAGCTTTTATTTATAATATTTTTTGTATTCCTATCGCCGCAGGTGTTTTATATGTCTGGAATGGACGCTTACTTGACCCGATGCTTGCCGCCTTAGCAATGAGCTTAAGTTCAGTTTCAGTCATTGGAAATTCCTTACGATTACGTACCTTAAAAATTCAATAAAAATTAGATTTACATAAAAAAACTTGACATAATACCCACCCATTTAAATATGAGCTAGAAAGTTTCGTTATATAAAGTACCCATGGCATAAAATGAGAAGGTGTGTTCAAGTTCAATTTTTAACAAGGAAGAAATATGGTTTCACCTCTTACAAAAAAACAAAACGATTTTTCAAAAATTTCTCAACTCTATCAATATTTTATTTCCCCGAAACACACATTCCGAAATAAGTTTCAAGATAGATTAAATCGATTAAGTACAAAACCTTTCGAAATTGGCATTGCACTCGCTAAAATTCGTGATGAAGGTATTCTTAATTTAGAAAATTTCTCTCGTATCCTGATGCATCCCTCCCCTTTTGAAATAGCCTCAGGCTTAATTCAGCTGCATAATTCGAATCTTTTAAATTTTGAAAATAAAAAAGCCTTAGAAAGACATATCAGCCCAACAGGAATTGCCTTAGTTTTACGTTTATTGCAAAGTGTGAAATTATTATCCGCAGAGAATAGAAGTGCTATTCAAGAAAAAAAAGATCCGCATTCGGTAGCCAGTGTGCTCTTTAAACTTTTTTATGCCGAACTTTTTACACAGGAAAATTTTGATAGTGTTTTAACTCATTCCAATCTAAAACCTATAATTAATAGGCTAAGCGAATTTAATCGACAAAATAGTTTGACGCAAAGAATGTTTGAGCAACTCATGCGTTCACAACAACAAAAAATTTCATTCGCCAATAATCTAAACGAATTAAAAACAACGATTCTACCCAAACAAATTTCGAATGTATCGTTTTGTCATTGCCGCACAAACTTCTTTTCGATTCAAAGCCGACGTGACTGCGAATCTCAGAGTAAAACGGTAGAATATAATAGACAAATTTGTAAACATTAAACAGTTTTTTAATGATTATTATGTTCTTTATTAAGTTCAAGTGCGAAAAACCCATTAAAATTTTTTACTGACTTCTGAAAAGACATGGATATCTAATTTTTTTAATTCTGACAGATAGCTTTCCAGTGAAATTAAATGCATACAAGGAATCGCTCCTGTTTCAGAGATTTCTTCTTGTAATATTTTTTTAGCTAAAAGAATAGCTGGAATGGTAGGGATATAAAGGCAATCACCTCCTTTGGCTACCATAAACCATTTAATATCCTTATGATTACCCTTATGATCAGTACCTGACATCAGCATGTGCATACCGCCTGCATCGCTACCAAATGAATCAAAGTAATGACTGAATTTTAACAAGGCTTCAGCATGCTTTTCTAATTTAATTGGAAGCTTAAATCGGATTAACCAAGATAAAAACCATAAACCAAGATGGGATACGCTGCTTTCTATTCCTGCAGAAAATCGAATCGATTTAATAGGAAAAAAACCTGGTAATAAATCTAAGTCCGGGACTTCACAATTTGCCATCCAGCGTTTTCCTAATAGAGGATATTCTTGTCGATATAAATCTTGCCACCCATACACTTTTTTGGATATACCACGAACAGCTTGAAAACGTTTTCCTACATAACTTAGGATAGATTTAAATGTAGCTAATCCTCTTTCGGTTTTTTGGCCAAGTGTAATCCCATACACTAAAGAATCGATTGTCTTAAACTCATCTTTATAATGATTTAAAACGGCCGAGGATAAACAGGGCAAAGTGCTAGCGCCTGTGATAGCAACACAATTTTTCTTAATCGCTTGCTCTTCTAAAATTGCAAAATCATTTACATATTCTCGAGCATCGGCGAGATCAATATAGTTTATGCCCAAAAGTATACAATTAATTGCTGTGGTAAAATTTGCAGTTTGAAAGGGACCAGAGGCATTAATGACCAATGGTGGCCTGAGACGTAATAACTCTTGGGATAATCTTATTTTAAAATCGAAACAAAGTATATCAATACAACTATCAACGGCAACTTTGGAAAGTTGTTTTTTTAAAGCTAATAAGGGTTCTTCATGGCGACCAGAAATAATAATGGCAATATTTTTTTCTACTAATCCCCTTGCTATTTTCCTACCAAAATTTCCAGTCGCACCTAAGATTAAAACTTTATTATCTTCATCAGGTTTCATAAATCATCCCTTTTAATGGTCATCTAAAATAGTTATTGTTTTTGCTAAAATTAATAATGTTCTTCAGCAAGTTTTTCTGAATAGATATAAGGCGTAAATTGCAAATTCTCTAATTTTTTGGTTATTTCTGGATCTTTTTCATATAACGCAGCCTGTATTTTTTCTCTTTCTACTTGTAATTTTTTCTGCGCATTTTCTAAGTTTAAAAACTTTTCAATTTCAAAATGATGTGTCACTGCATCGTATAGATCCTTAACATCACTAATATTTTTAAAAAAAGATTGAAAAGCCTTATTAGCATGATAATTATTGAAAAATTGATAAAACTCTTCATAAGTTTTCCAGCCGGTCTTATCATTCTTTTTTACAAAATTTAAATGATGAAATTGTACCATTATTTTTTCATAGCTTAAGGTACTAATAGGAATTTTTGTTTCAATATTTTCAATAGTATTTTCGGCCAGCTTTTCATTCGTAGGTAACAAAAAAATAACTAGATTAATGAGTAAATCAATTTTTTCAATGCGTTTTTCTTCTTGCATCCATAAAAACTCGCCCACCTTTCCTTTATCATTTTCAATTTTCTTTTCTAAAAGATTAATTTTTTCAAGAATTTGTTTTAAAAGAAATTCTCTATTTTTAGTTAAATCTCTGTCAAGTTGCTGACTACGGTGTTCACTTTCATAATATCGAAAAGTATTATTGCTTTTTTTAGGCTCTGATATAATTGGCTGCTGTAAACTATCCAGCATCAATTCCGATTCAGATGGTACGGAAGTAGATTCTACGACAGGAAAATCATTAGAAAATTTTTGATCCCTTGTTATGGAAGATTTAAAAAAGTTAAATAGTTTATAAAAACCACCTGCTAATACCACAATACCACTTAAAATTCCTAGACCTATCACTATTCCAGAAGCTAGGTAAGGAAAAAAAAATACGCTCGCGATAAAACTACTTAAGGTGATTATACCCACTAAAGTAGCGACACCATATTTAAAACAATTAGCGGTATAAATTGTTTTAAGGTGATTATTTTTTTCAATATCAGAAAGACGAATAAATTTATAGGTGTTAAAAATAAATAAACTTATATTAAAAATTGCTCCTATACTCATAGCAGTTAACATACACACACCGACAATGAGAGGATAGCCGCTAATAAAAAACAACACGGTCGTTATTAGCGTAAGGACCGTCGTTACAATAGATAAAATAAGATTAGCGCTATTTCCTAAATTTTTATTCTCTAATTTGATAAATTTAATCGCCATAAAAAGGTTGGCGAACAAGCCTAAAATAAAAGTGACTGGAAAAAAAATAGATTTGCACCAATGCTGCTGTAATAAATTCGCTACAGAATTCAGCATAGAATGGGTAAATACAACCAAAACTCTTGAAAACTCACTCGTTGATTCAAGATTTTCTAAGTTGTTTTTGAAAAAATTTTTTGAAGTAGCCATTATTATTTTTATAAATGTTAAAGAACATTAATACAGGTTATTTTTTATAAAATAATTTAAAATATTATAACATGATTATCATTTCTGATAATACTTATGTAAAAAATTTTAATTAAGCTTGGTCAATAATTTTTTACCCACACCTATTAATGTATGACGCATGAGAAAAAGCTGCCAACGCGAGCCACCTAATTGACGCCATAATACCGCCGAGCGCACTCCTGCTAATAAGGCCGCACGTATTTTACTGACTGTTTCGGCATGCGCTAAATATTTACCTTGCCCAACAACATGCAAACGAAAAGGTAATGCACCTAAGGTGGTGACATAAATATCGGCTAAACTATTAATAATAAGTTGAGGTGAAGATGCAAAATAGTTAGCTTGTGAAATAGCATGTTTTATCCGTCGACTTAAGTTTTTTTTGGTTTCAGGAGAACGGATGAGTTTACGTTCGAGATGCATTAAGCCAATTAAATAACGCGTTAATTCACGATCTTGTTTAATTTTAGTATAGGCGAGTAAATTAACTAACTCTTGTAAACCTAAACGTAAACCACTAATTGTACCGCCATAAACCTGTTCCACGGTGCTAACGTCAAGTGTGTAAATACTTTGAATACTCGTTTCAAATGCAAGTTTTTCAGTTTTTCCAGTTCTAGCCAGATCACGAACTAAAGCGGCGGATTGGAAAACACCCGCTAGTGCTAAACTACGTTCAACATTTTTTTTTTCGTTGTTTTGCATAACACATTAAAATAAGTGAAATAAATAGGTACTCACAGCAATCTTTTTTTTTAAAATACCATTTTTCGTCATTGCAAGCACATAATGCGTAACGATCCGACAAAGATGCACGGCCTACACTCTCGTTCAGCCTAGAGATGACGGACTATTGAATTTGGTTCTCCATAAAACTTGAATATATTAGCGTAATTTCAAGGTTGCTAATCCAAATAATACCAATATAAAAGTAATAATCCAGAACCTCACAATAATTCTCGGTTCTGGCCAACCCTTTAACTCAAAATGATGGTGTATAGGCGCCATACGAAAAATTCTTTTCCCGGTTAACTTAAAAGAAGCCACTTGCAATATCACCGAAATCGTTTCTAAAGCAAACACGCCACCCATGATGAGTAATGCAAACTCTTGTCTTACAACAACTGCAATGCAACCTAACGCTGCACCCAAGCCTAAAGCACCAACATCACCCATAAATACTTGCGCAGGATAGGTATTAAACCATAAAAACCCTAAACCCGCCCCGACTATAGCGCCACAAATTACCACCATTTCGCCGGCACCGGGAACAAAAGGAATCGCTAAATACTTTGCGTAAGTAATATTTCCGGTAAGATAGGCAAAAATCCCTAAACCACTTCCCACTAATACCGTCGGCATAATGGCTAGACCATCTAAGCCATCGGTTAAATTCACGGCATTACTACTGCCTACGATGACGAAATAAACCCAGGGAATATAAAATATTCCTAAAGGAATCAAGAGATTTTTAAAAAAAGGAACCACTAATTGGGTTTCAACCGGTAACGTTGCATTCATATATAGCAATACACCAATGGTTATACCTAATATTGATTGCCATAAATACTTCCAACGTGGAATAAGTCCTCGGCTATTTTTTAGCATTAATTTTAAGTAATCATCAGCAAATCCTATTAGGCCAAATCCTACTATGCCTAAGAGCACTATCCAAATCAGATGATTATTAAGATTAGCCCATAATAAAGTTGTCATAACGATGGCAATTAAAATCAAAGCTCCACCCATCGTCGGTGTACCCGCTTTACTTAAATGTGCTTGGGGTCCATCAGTACGTATTGCTTGACCAATTTGGCGATGACTTAACGTACGTATCATCTTCGGTGCTAATAAAAGTGAGATAAGAAACGCTGTTAAAGACGCTAAAATCGCTCTTAAAGTTAAATATTGAAAGACATGAAAAGCACGATAGTAATTTGATAAAAATGCAGTTAACCATAACAACATGGGGTTAATTTTCTCCGGTTAAAAAATCAAGTGTGAAGAGTATACTGGCGCGTTATGATTCACGCATCGTTGTCCAATAAAGCAGCGGCTACTTTTCCCATTTGTGCGCTGAGTGAACCTTTAATTAAAATAGTGACATTCTCTCGCAAATGGGGTTTCAGTGCTAAAATTAATTCCTGGTGATTAGGGTAATGCTTTGCGTTTGTACCAAATGCTTTGGCGGTTTCTTTACTTAAATCACCGCAAGTATAGACCTCATCGATTTTTAATTCTTTAGCTAATTTTCCAATTTGACGATGATACTCTAGGGCATTGGGGCCCAACTCCCCCATATCACCCATAACAAAAATTCGCAGCCCAGAATAATGCGCCAATAATTTTAAAGCCGCAGCCACTGAACTTGGATTGGCATTATAACTATCATCAATCAAGTTCGTGCCTTTTTTTGTTTTGCTTAGTAACACTCTTCCAGGCACTGGTTGCGTTTTTTCTAAACCGGATTTGATGTGGAATAATTCAATCCCCACTTGGCTCGACGCGGCGGCGGCGGCTAAAGCATTCAACACCTGATGCTGTCCAGGTAAACTTAAGCGAATCATCATTTCTTTTCCATTCGGGGCATGTAATAAAAATATTGCTTTTCCATCGGCATCCACTTGAATATTAGTCGCAGAAAAATCACATCCATCGGATAAACCAAAACTTACACAGCGAAAATTTGCAGAGGCTTTCTGTAAAGTATCAGTAAATTTATCATCGGCATTAATAATAGCGACACCATTTTTAGCTAAACCAGAAAAAATTTCTGCCTTAGCCTTTGCAACACCGCTCATGGATCCAAATCCTTGCAAATGTGCAGGCCCAATATTGGTGATCAAGACAACATTTGGTTGTGTGATCTGCGTCAAATACGCAATTTCTCCGCTGTGATTCGCACCCATTTCAATCACGGCATAACGGTGTTGCGTGTTTAAATTTAACAATGTTAAAGGGACACCGATATCATTATTGAAATTTTTAAAATTAGTTAACACTGAGCCTCTTTCAGCCAAAATCGATGCGATCATTTCTTTGCTGCTTGTTTTACCACAACTCCCGGTTAAGGCAATAATAGGAATAGAAAATTGACTACGATGTTGTTTAGCTAATTCCCCTAAGGCTTTTCTTGTGTCCTGGACGAGTACTAAGGGTAAATCGGTATCTATAACATGATCAACTATAGCGGCTACAGCACCGCGCTGCTTGGCAAGCTCAATAAAATTATGTCCATCAAACTTTTCACCGCGAATAGCGAAAAAAAGTTCATGTGGTTTTATACTACGCGAATCCAAACTCAGCCCGATGTAATTCACATCCGGACCTAATAGCTTACCTTGGATATTTGCAGCCAATATAGATAGTTTCACAGATTACCAATAAATAGAGGGGGATACTTTTAGACTATAGCATTCTACACTATACTCACAGCAATAATAATCGTTTCACTTCGAGGGCATCATCAAAGGGGTATTTAATACCTTTAATTAACTGATAGTCTTCGTGGCCTTTACCTGCAATTAATACAACATCACTCGGCCGGGCGGTTGCAATAGCATAGGCGATCGCACGTTGTCTATCCAGTTCACGATGTATGGGTTTTTTATCCGTAAATCCTTGTTGAATATCCCGTAAAATTTGCAACGGATCTTCGTGGCGCGGATTATCACTGGTTACTATGATACGATCGGCTTCTTGCTCGGCAATCTTAGCCATTAAAGGTCGTTTTCCTTTATCCCTATCGCCTCCACAACCAAATAAACAATACAACTCACCTGGACAATGTGGACGTAAAGCACGTAAAACTTGCTGCAATGCATCGGGTGTATGTGCGTAATCTACAACCACTAAGGGCTTCCCAGTGGTATGAAACGCTTGCATACGTCCTTTAACACCCTTTAATTTCGATATAACCTGTGAAATTTCTGCTAAAGAAAAATGCAAGCTCTTTAATAGCGTCAATATCAACAACAAATTACTTAAATTGAACTGCCCCATTAAATATGGATTTTCGATAAACACTTCGCCCCAAGGCGTATCGATTTCTGCCTGTAAACCTTGTTGATTAAAATAAAATTTTTTAACGGTGACATGTGGAATATGCGACCATGCCGATTGAGGCTTGTTTAAAGAATAAGCATATACAGGTAATTGTTCAGCAAGTTCAGTTAACCATTGTTGCGCATAAGGATCGTCAGCATTTAAGATCGCCTGCTGCACACCCGGTAAATCAAAAAAAGAACGTTTAGCCTGCGCATAGGCATTCATGGTTCCATGATAATCCAGATGATCTCGGGTTAAGTTAGTAAATGCGGCTACAGAAAATTCTGTGCCGTTTAAACGTTGTTGAGCTAAGCGATGTGAAGATACTTCCATGACCACAGCCTGTGCCTGTTCATCACGAAAATTTGCCAGTAATTGTTGCAACTCGATAGCATCGGGTGTGGTTAGCTGACCCGCCTTTAAATCCCCATAGAAACCATTACCTAAGGTCCCGATGACACCACATGGCTTTTGTAGCTGCTGCAAACAATCGGCTAAAAAATGTGTACAAGAAGTTTTACCATTCGTACCCGTAATACCGATTACAGGCAAATAACGACTCGGATAATCATAAAATCGGGCTGCGATAGGCCCTAATTGTGTAGTTAAATGAGCAAGGGCCATTATAGGGATAGGTGCTACATTTACATCAATAGAAACATTCCCTTCCGGTTCGAATAAAATGGCTGACGCACCTTTAGCAATTGCCTCCGAAATAAAATGACGACCGTCATTACCCCTTCCGGGATAAGCAAAAAATAAATCTCCTGGTTGAAGTTGACGGCTATCTTGACAAAGCCCTTTAATGACGGGATCCGCCTTCACCGCAACGTCAAAACCCATTAATAACTGACTTAAATGCATAAAAAACACTCGCCCAACCTAGGATCGATTAAGTCTTGCTTCACTACTAAAAAACCTCTATTATAAATAGTAATGATTCTCATTTAAAATATTTATGCTAACTGAGTCTATACCCCTCACCCAACTAAGCCCGGGACAATCTGCTACTGTAGTAGGTTTTAGTTCTGATATCGCTGCACCCTGTCGCAAATTATTACAACATTTAGGCATTACTCGACAAGTTGCCATTACTTTAATTCGACGTGCGCCGCTTGGCGACCCCTTACAATTACAAATTTTAGGTAGCCAATTTAGTTTACGTGCCAGTGAAGCCTGTCATATTTACGTAGAATATTCAAACTAAACACGAAACTCATGAAAAAAAATAAAATTATTGCCATAGCCGGCAATCCTAACTGCGGTAAAACTGTTATTTTTAATGCGCTCACCGGTAGTCGACAAAAAGTGGGTAATTGGGCCGGCGTCACGGTTGAGCAAAAAAGTGGTTATTTTAATGTCGGTGCAGAAACCTATGAAATCGTTGATCTTCCAGGCACTTATTCCTTAAGTGTCGTCGCTAATAATTGTGCCATGGATGAATGCATTGCCTGCACTTACCTAGTTAACAATCGTCCCGATGTTGTCATTAACGTAGTCGATGCAAGCAATCTCGAACGACAACTGTATTTGACTGCACAACTGTTAGAAATGCAGATACCAGTTATCATCGCACTTAATATGATGGATATTGCTAAGCGACGCGGTAGTCATATCAATATCCAACAATTGAGTCGATCATTAAAGTGCCCAATTATTCCTTTAACTGCAATTCGTGGCATAGGTATTAAAGAATTACGTCATACTTTGTCAGCAAACTTCTTGACACATGCTATTCTCCCGTATTCTTTTGAGCCTTTATTGCAGAACGCTTTGCAAACACTTACCGAAAAATTATCGACAAAAAAAGTCCCTCTTCATTGGTTGGCTTGTCGTTTATTAGAAGATGATGCCATCGCTCGCAATTACGTTACACCAGAAGAACTCTCGTTTACACAATCTTTGATACAAATACTTAAAACACAATTGAATGAAGAAATTGATTTGCTGATCGCCGATGCACGTTATGCTTGGATACAATCGCTATTGAAACAAAGCTTAATCACCAACACACCCGGCATAACTTTTACCTCGCGTATTGATCGTATTATTTTAAATCGTTGGCTAGGTATTCCTATTTTTCTTTTAGTGATGTACACACTTTTTTTATTTGCCATTAATGTCGGCGGCGCTTTTCAAGATTTTTTTGATATCGGTAGCACAGCATTGTTCATACATGGAAGTATCAATGTACTTACGCAATTGCATTTACCGGTTTGGCTGATTGCATTAATTGCTAATGGTTTAGGTAAAGGAATTAATACCACAATAAGCTTTATACCGGTCATTGGCGCCATGTTTTTATTTTTATCCTTATTAGAAGATTCAGGTTACATGGCACGCGCCGCGTTTGTGGTCGATAAATTAATGGGGGCTATCGGTTTACCTGGAAAAGCCTTTGTTCCATTAATTGTGGGTTTTGGTTGTAATGTCCCTACAGTAATGGCTACGCGCACCTTAGCTTCACCACGGGATCGTATTTTGACGGTGATGATGGCACCCTTTATGTCATGCGGTGCACGCCTCACAGTCTATACTTTATTTGTTGCCGCTTTTTTTCCGCAAGGGGGTGCGCTCATCATTTTTGCGTTATATCTCATAGGTATACTAACAGCCGTTTTCACCGGTTTATTACTGCGATCTACCGCATTAAAAGCAGAAACAACGCCGATGATCTTAGAGCTGCCGACCTATCATTGGCCACATTGGCGTTCTATCTTGCAAAGCACCTGGCAACGCTTAAAATTATTTTTATTTAAAGCAGGTCGCTTTATTATTCCAATTTGTGTGCTGATAGGATGTTTCAATACGATCAGCATCCATGGCAAACTGATCACCGGTGAAGCTAATCAACATTCTTTATTATCCAGTATTGGAAAAACTATTACACCAATCTTTGCTCCTATAGGCATACAAAGTAATAATTGGCCTGCCACTGTGGGTTTAGCCACCGGTTTACTCGCTAAGGAAGTGGTTGTCGGAACATTAAATACTTTATATTCACAAGTAGGCCAACTGGCAGAGCAAACTGAAAAATCGACCATAAGCGATGAATTAAAAGCCGCTGTGTTATCTATCCCCAAAAATCTAGGTGAGCTGGGCAAGACTCTAACCAACCCCATGGCGCTAAAGGCAGAAGCACCTGACGTGACAAAAGGTGTTTATGGTGTGATGTCCAATTATTTCGACGGTAAGCTCGGCGCTTTTTCTTATCTGTTGTTTATTTTATTGTATTTTCCTTGTATTTCGACCATGGCGGTGATGCAACGCGAGATTGGTAGAGCTTGGGCTTATTTTTCTATGGCATGGAGTACGGGAATTGCTTATGCCGTCTCTGCTTTATTTTATCAAACTGTCACGTTTAAGCAGCATCCCTTATCAACTATTTTATGCTACCTCATCGTTGCTATTGCACTTTGTATTACGCGTAGCCTCTTACGTTTTAAAACCAGCAAACTCACCGAATTACCACTCCCACTCTCATCCAGTAGAGGAAACTGTCATGATTAGCTTACTCGCTTTAAAAAAATTTATTGCAGAAAAAAAATTAGTTAATCTTTCGCTTATTCTACAAACCTTTGGAACTAAGCAAGAAGAAACTTTAGCGATCTTAGAACTATTGATACACAAAGGTTGCGTCAAAAAATGTTTTAAAACGCCGAGTTGCGCCACACCTTGCCTTAAGTGTACACCTGAGTCATTTGCTTTATATCAGTGGGTAGAACAAGCCTGTTTAACGTCGAGTACTTCTTAATTCATACACTCGGGACTATCTCTCGTAGTATCGCTTTTATTCCAACTAAGGGATTATCCATCCTCTGTAAGGTTTCACTTAATTTTTGTCGCCAACGTCTGCCGCCTGCTACACCATGAAATAAGCCAAATAAAGGCTGGATTAAATGCGTCAAGTTTTCCCCCGATATAAAAGCCTGCTCTAGATAAGGTAAATACAGTAAAACAATAGACAGTCGACTAGGAATAATCAACGTATCTTGTGGGCTAATCAGTTGATCAAGTTCAGCAAATAAATAGGGATTATACCAAGCAGCACGACCTATCATGACACCATCGACCTGTTGTAAATGTTCCTGCGCTGTACTAATACAAGATATGCCGCCATTTAAAGCAATATTTAAATGAGGGAAGTCACGCTTAATCTGATAGACCCAATTATAATTTAAAGGTGGAATTTCACGGTTTTGTTTGGGACTTAACCCCGATAGCCAAGCCTTACGCGCATGAATAATAAAAGCTCGGCAGCCCGCCAAACTTACTTGTTGGATAAATTGCGCTAAATAATCATAACTTTCGCAATCATCGACACCAATCCGGGTTTTAACGGTAATAGGTAATTTAACTGCTGCGCACATTTCAGCAATGCAATCAGCAACGCGTCTGGGATCTTTAAGTAATACCGCACCAAAACAACCTGATTGCACTCTATCGCTAGGACAACCGACATTCAGATTAATCTCTGAATAACCATAAGGTTCGACTATTTTGGCCGCCCGTGCAAGATCGGAACCGATACCGCCGCCCAATTGTATCGCCAACGTTTTTTCACTGGCATCAAAACTTAATAAACGTTCTCGCTGTGGACTATTTAAAATAGCGTCTGTGGTGAGCATTTCCGTATATAACTGAGCTTTTTTGCAAATTAGCCGAAAAAAATAACGGTAATGACGGGTAGTCCAACCCATCATAGGTGCTATCATATAGGAACTAATTGACTGTTTCTGCGGTTTTAGCATGATTTATTTCTGTTAAGGGGGCTTCCATGCTGGTTTTTTACTGGTATGATAGCCCCACTAGCTTTGTTACACAAAGCTTGTTTTACAACAATAACAATTTGGAGTCCTTATCATGAAATTGAAACAAGCCCTCATCATTGGTTTAAGCAGCGCGATTTTAGCTATCCCAGCTATCGCAGCTGAATCAGCCACCGATCTAAATAACTTACCTGCTGCTAATATTAACCAGCCAGCTGCTGTAACACCTGCTAAAAAGGAAGCTGTTCATCATCGAAAAGGTCACAAAAAAATCTCCATGGAAAAAAAAATAGACCCTAAACAAGAAAAAGGAAACACTAAATTGGATGAGCTAAACACGCTTAACTCCGATAATACCGCAGGAACCGATCAAACAGAAAAAGACTCCGTAAAGTCTTAATCTCGTTAAAAAATAAAAGGTCGATATATTATCGACCTTTTTTTATTATCTATTCTTCGCAATAAAATTTTTTCCTGCGTTCCCGATCAATTCGCAATCTCTTTCGGCACTTGCCAAAAATTCAATTGGCTATGAATACAATAATTTATATAAGTTCTAAACTCTCAACGATTAATTGCAAAGATTTACGGCCTTGATAATAGTTAACGCCTATACGATAGCGAGCATTGATGCGTTCTGCGCGGTGATTAGGCCATTGACTTAGACTGACATTAAATGCAATAGCATCAATTTGTTTACCCGCCGCTTGACTCGTTAAACTCATCTTTAAATGTTTGTCACCTACCAAACGTTGCGCAAGTAATAGAAAACAACCTTCAAATAAGGGTTCTGGAAAATCTTGACCCCATGGACCCGCGTCATAACGTAATAGCTCGGCCAGCTCTAAAGTTAACTCTTCTTGAGTTAATTCACCATCGGTATAACAAGTAGCCTGTAAAATATCGGGTCGTAATTGTTGTTCACATTCCAGTTGAAAAATCTTTACAAACTCCTCAAAAGAATCTTTTTTCAAACTTAAACCTGCTGCCATTGCATGTCCGCCAAATTTATTGATTAATTGCGGGTGACGGGCTGCAATAGTTTCTAATAGATCACGAATATGTAAGCCGGTGATAGAACGTGCTGAACCTTTTAATTCATCGGTTTGATGACCCTTTGCAAAAATAATCGTCGGTCTATGCAAGCGTTCAGTTAAGCGCGAAGCCAATAAACCGATGACACCTTGATGCCAACGACTATCATATAAACAAATGCCTTTTTCCAAAGGTTTTTTCTCAAGCAATGTTTCTAAAATAGCGAAAGCTTCTTGTTTCATGGTAGCTTCGATGGTGCGACGTTCTTCATTTAATTGACTGAGTTGTAACGCGAGCTCATGCGCACGATTGCGATCAGTTTCTAGCAAACAAGCAATTCCTAACGACATATCAGCCAAACGACCCGCAGCATTTAAACGGGGTGCGATACTAAACGATAAATCGCTCGCCACCAGATAGTCTACTTCACGTTTCGCCAATTTAAGTAAGGCATAAATCCCTGGCCGGGCTTTACCGGCTTTAATCCAGTGCAAACCCTGCATGACTAATAACCGATTATTACGATCCAAGCTAACTAAATCAGCTACCGTTCCTAATGCCACCAAATCCAAAAACTGCAGCATATTCGGTATAACTATTTTATTTTTTTCAAACCAAGCTTGGTTACGTAAATAATGCCTGAGTGCCAACATCACATAAAAAATAACACCGACACCCGCTAAATTTTTACTCGGAAATGGATCGTCTCTTTGCTGCGGATTAACAATCGCATCTGCAATCGGCAAATTAGCTGCTGGCAAATGGTGATCGGTAATGATTACTTTTAATCCAGCTGCTTTGGCGGCGATGACACCTTCATGACTCGAGATACCATTATCAACGGTTATAATCACATCAGGTTTTTTCGTGCGTAAGGCGAGTTCAACTATCTCTGGTGTTAAACCGTAACCATATTCAAAACGATTCGGTACTAAAAAATCCACTTGCTGCGCCCCAAAGCAACGTAAAGCACTCACCGCTAAAGCACTACTGGTTGCGCCATCACTATCAAAATCACCGACGATGAGTAAACGCTGTTGTTGCATCACGGCTTCACCCAAACATTGTGCTGCCGCTTCGATGCCGGTTAACGATTGAAAATGTAATAAACTTGACAGGCGATAATCCAACTCCTCTACAGATTGGATGCCGCGTGCTGCATACACACGCTGTAAAACCGGATGTAAATGATTTAAATTTTCAACTAGATTGAATTCGCGACGTAAAATGGTTTTATTCATGATGTTAATAGCTGAATCCCTAAGCTTAGTTTGGCGCTATAAAGTGTATTTGCAAGCTTGCCTATAAAATTATTCACTTTTTTCAACTGAGGTTGTTGCTTTGATCATTTGCATGACGTTTTCGATTGAGTCATAGCGGCAGTCAGGGCGTAAACGATCAATGTAAAGCTCGGCATTTAAATGACCGATTTCATGTTGGATCAAACGGGCTAAAAATCCTCGTGCTACGCCACCAATTTCCTTGCCTTCAGGTGTGTAAGCAGTGTAATGAATTTCGTTGTAACGATAAACCTCTCCCATTTTATCCGGCACTGAAAAGCATCCTTCCCAATCTTTATTCTCACCAGCAGCTTCCACTGGCGTATACGATGGATTAATTAAAACTGTGGGCGGCAGCACATCATAAACGTCTTTACGTCTCGCTTTTGCGGATTCAGGGACTTGAATAATAATAATCCGCAGTGCATGACCCACTTGTGGCGCTGCCAATCCTGCGGGATTGCCTAAAGGACTTTTCAGATCATTAAAAAAAATTCGAAAATCTTTAATAAATTGTTGGGTTTCGCTATCGAGTGGAAACTTAATCGTTTTAGCCGGCGTTCTTAATACACTATGTTCAGGGCTATCCAGTGTGACCAATTGTAATGCTGGATGAGATGACACAGAAGTTTTATTTAAATTATTAGTCATTGTTTCAGTACTCGGATAACTAGAAAGTAGGAAATAACTCAAGCTTAAGTAAGCAATGAGTATGAATATCTTTATCATAGTGTATAATTTAGCGCATAAATTTTTAACTTGATAGTCTGTTATGGAATTAAATCTCGATACCGGCGAAGGGCATTATCAGATACGTGCTTATGCTAAAGATTTTATTCAAGTTAATGAGCAAAAAATCCGGCATAGTCTTATTATCATGCCGAATCAATTGGTAGATCCTTGGCCCCCGCACTCTATTGCAGATTTAACCACGGATAATTTACAAACCATTATCGATCTGCACCCAAGTATTGTATTACTCGGTACCGGGGAAAACTTAGCGTTTCCAGACCCTGCGGTATTAAACGTGTTTTATCAACAGAAAATTGGCATTGAAGTCATGAATAACGGCGCTGCCTGCCGTACCTATACCGTACTCATGTCGGAAGGCCGCAAGGTGGCGGCAGGATTACTGATTGCTTAATGCCCGCTCAAGATGATAATCCCTCAATGATTGGCTTTTGTTGATAAATTAATAAAAGCCAATCATTAAAAAGAAAAGAAGTATTCGTCTTAATTCCTATTGAGATTTAGAAAAATCTCCTTTCTTAATTTATTTTATTAAGGAAACTAAGCGCAACGGAACAACCTACTTTAATAGGGATATTTTTTCCATTAATAGGATCTGCTAAGTCCTTGTAAACAGCAGAGTAATTTCCTGGATCCTGTTGGTATGCATTGACCATGCCATTAATAACATTATTTCTTTCATTCGTAGTCCAATGCCAATTTTTTTGTTCTTCGTCAGCCGCAGCATTATGGGTCATCATAATGTTTGATAACAATATTTTTTGTTGGGGTATTGACTCATCGTTACCCTGTTTTGAAACTTGTTCAGCATAATCTGCAAAGGTCATCCACCGTTCCAAAAGATTTATGTTGGGATTTAAAAGATAATTAATCAATAACCCGGTTGGCACCGTTTCTGTCGGAGTAGTTTCAAGATCTTCTTCCGCTTTTTGCTTCCAGACATTTAATAACTTATTTACCGATACAAAAGCAGCCTGAATAAACAAAAATTTGGTTAATTCAGGAAGCATGGTCTTGACTGTCCATTGACCCAATTGTTTTAATAAATTGCCGAGCATACCCGGTTGGACATTAACCTCAGTATTGATATCCGTATCGATTACCGTATCGGTGTCGCTATCGGTATCGGTATGAATATCTGTATCGCTGTCAACATCAGTGTCTACATCCACATCCACATCACTGTCAACAATGGCTAAAAAATCCACATCAACATCCACATCCACATCGGCATCCACATCTGAAACCGTATCAACGACATCCACGGTATCGGTCTCATCCACGGTTACCGTATCCGTTTCGATATCGGTATTAACGTCAATATTAATTAATTCCAAATCTTCTCCCAAACCTGCCGACAAATCAAAATCTTCTGCATTTGCGTCCAAATTTTCACGAATAGAGGCTATAAATTGATTCATTTTTTGAGAAAGTTTCTGTATTGCGCCTTTGATATCCTTCAATACATGCATCGCCATATCCAACATCATGAATGTTTGTACGGTTTCAAAAGCCGCATAAGCTAAATTGTAGGAAATCATCCACCAAAGCAAAGCGGGTTCTTGATTAACTTGTGCAATAAAAGCTTTCCCGTCTTTTTTCCCAACAAAACACAGGCTTGCTTGGGTTTGAGAGTCTAGGTGAACAACCATACTGGAGAGTTTCAGGCCGGCTGTTGATGAACTATTGGCTGAAGAGAGTTGATTATGACTATAGCTGAGCGCAATAGTAGCTTGTGGCTGGCCCGTAGGCTCATAGCTTGCTGAATTAGCATCCAAAACCAGTTTTCCGATTAATTCTGTCGGTAAAACCAATGGAGAAGTTGATTGTATGGTAGGTTGGTAACAATAATAAGTACCCGCCCAAGCTTGAGTTGAGTTAGCATACCAGTAAGTCATTAAATTTACTAAAAAATAATCACACTGATAACCATTATTTTGTATAAGTTTTGTGACTTGCGGTTCTATCGTAGTGATATCACTAACATTTAATAAAAGTTCTCGATATTGTAAGGTAAGTGGTGCATAAGGTTGGCTCAAGATATTAAAATAAAATCTTTTTGCTTCCTGTGCCTTATCTTCATCTTGTTGACTGACAGTGACTTCAGGGTTGTTATCAAAAATGTTAGGCACAAAAAGTTTAAGAGGAAAATTACCATTTTTCTTTGTAATCACTAATCGCGAAATCGCTTCAATGGTCTGAACTGTTGCTTTCCCGCCCTGGGATTGACTGGGTATAGTCCCTAAGGAAGTATAAATAGGATAATAATCCTCTGCATTAAAGCTAAGCTCGTCTTTAGGTAAGGTTTTACTAAACGTACTAAACACCGTCAGCTCATAGTCTAGCGCATTATTTACCGTGACTTGTTGATAATCCTTTACTAATTTATTAGATTTCAAGTTCATTCTAAATTCCTTCAAAAAATATATTGCCTCATTCTAGGTTTATTGGTGAAAATAGTGTTTGGCGTTATCTATCTCTCAATTAGGATAATTAAATAGTTGCTATTTTTAACGATTAGAAATCTGGAATTTCAGCATCCGGATCAACGTCGCCTTCTTCAGTCGATTCAATGGCTTCTTTTGCTTCTTGTTCATACGCACTTACGGATTCAGCTGTCGCTTGCGCTTCAATGACTTGTCCTTTTACCTCTTCCGAAAGGCTTGCTGATAGATCGTCAGAAATATTTGAAATCGAATTATTGACTTCGGCCAAGCCTGTATTAATGTTATCAAGTGAAGAATTGATTTCGGTTAATTTTGTTGCATCGCCTGAATTTAGCAACTCACTCACTGAGTTTAAGTTCGCTTCTTGGGTTTCCAAGTTGCTTGCCGCCATTTCAAGTTCTTCGTTAGCGCCATACTCTGCAAGATTTTGCAAAGTATTTTCTTGACTATCGAGTAAATTTTCAAAATTACGGTATCTATCATTGTTTATGTTAAATTGGATTTCGGAACGATTATCAAGAATAGTTTGTTCAATTTCCGAAGCGTCAGGAACTGTTTGACTATTATTGGATCCCGTCAGTTGATCGAGTTGGTCCTGAACAATTTCTTGATTTGTTTCATTAATCTCATTAGCTTGATCGCTTATTTGGTTTAACTGAGCTTCGCTAGGTTCTGCGTTGTCATTTTCAGCTTCATTACGAACCTTATCTTTTAACTTGATTACTAATTTACTGAGTTTAATGAGTGTTTTGCATACAAATTCTACTGCAAAGATGATTGCGAAAATATTTAAAAATAGCTGTAACCACTGTTTGAAAGAGTGTGGATGCCAGAAGACATACCAACTACTTTCAGAAGTATTACCTACTTGCTTAGTATTACTGCCCATGACTTGTTGATTATTAATAGTTCCTGTTAAAAACGGAATAACTTGTTTATCAAGCGAACTGTAAGTAAGGTTTCTTTTAAAGACAAAACTACCTTTCAAACAAATAGCAGGAATATCCGCCTCTTCATCATCGACAAATTGCCCTTTAACGTAATAAAGTTGTTTGTTTTGATTATTGGGGTCAGTGAAGGTAAGTGCACAACCGCTGTTATAATCATTAGGATCTAGGATGACATCTGCTATTTTATTTAAGGTTACTTTGCCTTGATAAGTCGGGGCTGCTTTATTCCCATTTGAACTTTGACCGGGACTATATAAATAATAAGTATAATTTTCCTGACCCGCTAGCCAAACGAGTGGATACACTTCGATATAACTCGAAACAGTTGCATAAGCATTCATGGTTACGTTTTTAAATCCATCCGTACTTGCAAAAAATGCGTCTACGACACTATCAATCCCTGTTATATTTCCGGCGGACGCTTTTTGCATGGCGGCATTAAAATTTTTAATTAAATTTGATGTCGGAAAGGCTTCTACTGTTTGGTAAAATTTAAAAGCGGAATTCATTTGATCGAAATTCTTGTTATTTACGCTAATATCAGGATAAGTATTCGTAGTAAATGACAGCATTTCTGATACATTTTCAATAGGAAAGAGCGTTGTTGGTTGAACTAAAATAAGATCATACAATGTATTGTAAATTTGTTCCCCTGTACCCGTTTCGGAATAATCGTTTAATTCAATACTATTAGCACTGTATTTGGCGATAGTTTTACTTCCGTCAATCGTAGTCAACGGGGTTAAGGACCCCTCGTAAATAATTTCTGTATTAGAATTATCCACAGCATTTAATATCATCAGTTCATAATCTGAATTATTTTGAATCTTGCAATCTTTATTAATACCTTGGTTCATCATAATCATCCCGTAAATTAATTAGTTTGGTTAATTAGTTACACACTTTTTAAGGTGCGTGTGTTAGCTATAAAATAAACGTTTAAAATTATCGGTTCAATTAGATTATGTAAGGTTTTTTAAAAAAAAAGAAAACTTAAGCATCATTAATTCACATAATTTTACATAAAATAGAGTAAGTTATTGATTTATAAATTTTATTTTTAACATCAATTTTTAATATTTTTTAATATTATCAAAAGTATTATTTATAGAAAAAATATTGATGAGATAAGTTTTGCTCGTGATAAAACGTAATGAAAAATAACTTATTGGAATCGAAATCCTTCTAAAATACGTATAAGTTTAATGGAAGATAAATGGGTAACAAGGTGTAAATTATGATGTCAGTGGATGCAGAAAACTCATATCCAAAAGAAGAACAACATCGCAAGGCCTGGGAGATCTTAGCTAAGAACATCGCAAACACAAAAGAGATAACTCAATCTATTCAATCCAATTCGATCGTGAAGCCTGGGGAATTAATTATTATTGGATCAGGCATTCAAACCTTAAATTTTATTAGGGGCGATGAAAAATTAATAAAAATAGCAGATTTTGTTTTTTATTGTGTTGCTGATCCAGCGACAGTAACCTGGATCAAAGCCTTACGTCCTGATGCCTATGATCTTTATGTTTTATATGGCAACCACAAAATGCGCTATACCACTTATATACAGATGACAGAAGCCATGTTGTATTATGTGCGTCAAGGTAAAAAAGTCGTCGCGATTTATTATGGTCATCCCGGCATATTTGCTTTATCTCCGCATCGCGCAATTTTAATTGCTAAACGTGAAGGACACACCGCCATTATGAAACCGAATGTTTCTGCGCTTGATTGTTTGTGTGCAGATTTAGGTGTCGATCCGGCACATCCAGGTCTGCAAACACATGAAGCAACTGATTTATTAATTCGAAAAAGGGTATTAGACATTAGTTTACATGTCATATTATGGCAAGTAGGTCTTATTGGAGATCAAAGTTTTCGCGATCAAGGTTATATCAATCAACATTTTCCTATTTTTATAGAATATTTACAAAGGTATTATGGAAAAGATTATTGCATTACTCACTATATTGCTTCTCGTTATCCCACAATTCCGCCTGTTATAGAAACTTATCGCCTAAGTGATCTTTATGATCCTAAAATCCAGTTAAAAATTAATGGTATTTCTACATTTTATGTGCCACCGCAAAAAGCCGCACAAGTGGATAGAGACATGTTACAAAAACTCGGTATGTTAAAACCAGGTCAAACCATTAAGCCACCAACGAATGTTTTACGAGAAATGGGGAGTTATGGCCCACGTGAAATGCTAGCTTTCCAAGATTTTAAGCAATTCAAGGTTCCAACGAGTTATCGATGGCAAGCGGACAACGTACCCAGTCGATTTATTATTAACTTGAAAGAAGATCCCTTGTTGCAATCGCGTTATACCCTAGATCCCGCAACCGTAGTCGCCGAATTTCCGGGTTTGACACCGATCGAACGACGTTTATTAGCTTCGCGAGATTCAAATAATATTCAAAGTACGGCAAGAGGGTTACTGGAACGATCGCTTGAGAATGAAACTTTTTTACATGCTTTTTTCTCAAGTCAAACCTTAGTTAATCGTTTACTAAGACTAATTAAACAAACTAAAAAACAAAATTTAAAGCAAACATTAAAAAAGTGGTTGTCACTCACCAATTATTCTCCAAATTGGTTAACGCTGTATAAGAGCTTAACAAGAATTACCCGCGAGAAGCTATCTGTATGGACAGGGATTTATTATAGCGAAAAACAAAAATTCCTTATCACTATCCATGGACATGTTAAGTTAAACTATCAAAGTTTATTTTATTTTAATGGTCAACGCGTCCAGCAATATCAATTTAGTCATGGTGTTATTGAATGGCCTGTTCAAGGAAAAATACCACCTGGTTTATTACGTTTAGACATTGATGTTAAAGGCCACCGACGTATAGTGGGAACTGTGGGTTCCACGAACGATTCATCGATGAGACAATCATTTTTTGCGCCAGAGGTTGTTTTAAATTTACCAAAAAATAGCCCCTTCTCAGAATTTTATTACTCTCCAGAAATTTATCGGGTAAAAATACAAGGTTCTGCAAAACATAAATTGAAGATTCAACAAAATACTATTCGTATTGATGATGTTGAATATCCTATCTCTTTTCACTCGAATTATATTACCTGGCATAAAAAAAATGGCTATTATTGCTCAGGAAATTTATTTTTTTTTATTGACCCTATTACTTTAATACCTATTTTATTAGGCAATTTAGAAAATATCGAGGGGGAAAAACTAACGTGTCAAGGCTATAGTGCTGTTATTAAAGAAATAGGACCCCCGCAAAATGAATTTTTTGATCTTCCTAGGCCAACATGGTTAATGTTAGTTAGACAATGCCAAGGGGATAAATGTAATGGCCATTTTTTATGGTTCACCGCACATAAAATGCAAAGAGCTATGAAAACCTTATATTACATATTAAATAAAGTTAATAAATGATTCGTTAAATGTCATTTTTGTTGTATTTAAGCTTAAACGCGCTGGCTAAAGTAGGACATAAGATAGAAAAATAGCATTCGCTAATAAAATTTATCTAGGATTAATCACAATAATTATTTTTCCTAAACAGTTGAGCGGATGACCATCGCTCACAAAAGCGTTACGTGAAGCTTGGAATACCGTCTCTGTTTCGGGACTTGCGACTTCTTTATCGCATACTTTTCATCCAATCTAAATCGTCAAAAGAATCCAATACTAACAATTCTTTCAATAGTTTTAAATATAGGTTAATTTAAAAGTGCTAAGACCTTATATTAAATAGGTGCTGGCAGATCATTCGCGAGTTGTTCTTTATTGGTGGGAAGCGCTGGGTCGCGACCATACACATCATCCCAAAAATGTAATACATCATTTTTATCCACCCAAGCGGTTATATACGTTAGGTGTATAGGTATCGGTGTTTTTAAATTGATCACTGTGGTACGTCCCGACTCTAAAGCCGCTTCAATACGCGGTCCCGCTTGTTGCAATGCAGGATCAAGTTCTTCTAATGCCTCAAGAAATTCAAACGGATCCTCTAAACGCACACAGCCCGAACTAAATAAACGTCTTTGCGCATCAAATAAACCTTTTGCGGGTGTATCATGAAGATACACAAGATGTCGATTAGCAAATTCAAATTTAATTTGTCCCAAAGAATTATGCGGACCTGGATCCTGACGTAAAATATAACGTCCAGGATTTTTTTTCACGGCTAACCAATCCACGGCTTGTGGATTTAATTCTTTATTCGGTTGATTCGCCGCAAATACTCGAATGTGACTACGACTCAAATAATTTGCATCACGCATCGCTTTAGGAATAACATCTCTGCGCGCAATTCCGGGAGGTACGGTCCAATAAGGATTTAATATGATACGCGTGACATGAGAATTAATCTCTGGCGTTGGTCTGGACGGTTTCCCCACTATAACCCGAGCGGTCAGAATGGCATGATGGTCTTTAATTAAACGTAAACGATGATCCGGTACATTAATCCAAATATAGGCAGGATTGGCTAAAGCAATCAGCCGTGACCAACGTTGTAAATTGAATTGAATTTGATGTAAACGTTCAGCCGCTGAAACATTCAGCGCTTGTTGTGTCGACGCACCTACGACACCATCATCGTTTAATCCATGACGTTCTTGAAACGAAGCAACGGCATCTTCAACTTGTTCATCAAAATCATTCGAATTATCAGCCTCTCTGCAAGCATTCTCTGCTAAATCCTGACTTGCACATAAACGCTGACGCAACACAGCGACTGCTGGGTCTTGCATACCCACCGACAACACGCCCTTAGTCTGTAAACGTGGCCAAGGATGTTGTGCAGCTTGTTGATAAAATTCTAATTTCTTTTCCAAACGTAGATAGGCTGGAATAGATGAAGACAGCGAATCAGTTTGTGCATAGGCGAATGTAACAAAAGAGAAGAGGCTCAGCACCAAGCCCATTTTAATTTTTTTTTGCTGCGCGCAACGCACTTTATTATCTTTTTTCATCATAATGGTTTACCACATACCCCTCGACAATTTCTTGAAACTGTTGGACGATATTATCACCACGCAAGGTAGCAATTTTACGCCCATCGGCAAATACAGGCGCAATGGGATGCTCACCGGTACCTGGTAAGCTAATGCCAATATTCGCGTGTTTACTTTCCCCCGGACCATTTACAATACATCCCATGACTGCCAAAGATAAATTTTCTACGCCATGGTATTGCTGTGACCAAGCCGGCATACGTCCTTTAATATAGGCTTCGACCTGCTTGGCCAATTCTTGGAAATAACTACTGGTGGTACGTCCGCAGCCAGGACATGCTGACACCGAAGGCATAAAGGCACGCAAGCCCATCGATTGTAAAATTTGCTGACAGACAACCACCTCGCGACTTCTATCACCCCCCGGTTCAGGTGTTAATGAGGCCCGAATCGTGTCACCGATACCTTCTTGTAATAAAACTGCTAAAGCCGCTGTAGTGGCAACGATCCCTTTGGAGCCCATCCCTGCTTCGGTTAAACCTAAATGAATCGCATACGAACAGCGCGCTGCTAAATTACGATGGATGGCAATTAAATCCTGCACGCGACTTACCTTACACGATAAAACGATAAGGCTCGCTGGCATACCAATTTTTTCAGCCAGCTCAGCGCTCAATAATGCTGATAATACTAAGGTCTCTTGCAGTACTTCCGCTGCAGAACGTGGATGCGCAGATTGAGCATTTTTATCCATCTGGCGTGAGCTCAAATCCTGGTCCAGGCTACCCCAATTCACACCTATCCGCACCGGCTTATTATACTTCAGTGCAACTTCTATCATCTGGGTGAATTGGGCATCGCGTTTCTCACCATAACCCACATTACCTGGATTAATACGGTATTTATCCAAGGCTTCAGCACAGTCTGGATAAGCCTTTAATAAACGGTGGCCATTGTAATGGAAATCTCCGACGATCGGCACAGAATAGCCTGCTTCACGGACTTTATCGCGGATAAAAGGCAGCTGTTGGGCGGCTAGCTCGGTGTTGACGGTAATTCGGACTAATTCTGAACCTGATTGAGCTAATTCAATGATTTGCTGGGCGGTGGCTGAAGCATCTTCGGTATCGGTATTCGTCATGGATTGCACGACGATAGGCGCCCCGCCGCCAAGCAGAACTGAACCTACTTGAACGGGAGTGCTGATACGACGTAGAATCGGAGATGGGAGTTCAGATTCAGCCATAGTTTAGTAACTTCCTTTATTTTTTAAGTACGGATGAAAATAACAATCTATTGCGGTATACTCTAGCACATTATGAAGTCAAGTGAACATACTAAAACAAGTCTAAAGACAAGGGAGATGGTTATGAAAACTCACTTACAAACACTTTATCAATCCCTACCCATCAACAGCACCGATGCCTATATTGCGCGGTTAAAACAAATCCCGGTATTAAGTGCTGAGGAAGAAACGGAACTCGCCGAACGCTATTATCACTATCAAGACCTAGTCGCTGCTAAAAAGCTTATTATTGCCAACCTACGTTTCGTCGTACATATTGCACAAACGTATATGGGCTACGGTCTTGCACTCGCGGATCTGATTCAGGAAGGAAATATTGGTTTAATGAAAGCGGTTAAACGTTTTGACCCTAAAGTCGGCGTACGCCTGATCTCATTCGCTGTACATTGGATCAAAGCAGAAATTCAAGAATTTATCTTACGTAACTGGCGTATCGTCAAAATAGCCACCACGAAAGCGCAGCGTAAATTATTTTTTAATTTACGTAAAATGAAAACCCATTTAGGTTGGTTTAATCAAAAAGAGATCGAAGCCGTGGCACGCGATCTCGGTGTCAAACCAGAAACCGTGCGCGAAATGGAGTCTCGTTTGGCCTCTAACGATATGAGTTTAGATGTCAGTAGTGATGAAAATAACGATTCTAAAACCACGAGCTATCCATTAATCGATATGCATTTCGAAGATAATCGTTACGATCCAGCCCGTTTACTTGAAGCCAGTGACACCATTGAGTCCAGCCAAGATCATTTACATAAAGCGCTGGCCAAACTAGACGAAAGAGAACAAACCATTATCAGGGATCGTTGGCTCACCGAACCTAAAATTACCTTACAAGAATTAGCCAATCGCTATCAAGTATCGGCTGAACGCGTGCGTCAACTCGAGCAAAAAGCGATTAAAGAACTACGTCATGCGATCGAGGAGCAAGCGGCATGAAATCTATAAAAAATCAGAACCCTGATAGAAGTTTTGTCAGTGTTATTGATAAATTTTTAAGCGCTTTCGATAAGCGACATCCTGAGAAATCCGCTTCACAAGAAAAAGAAATTGAACAGTACCAAGTACTGATGACGAAACGCGATATAAAAAACTGATACTCACGCTTGAATACACTCACAGAAATTGGATTTTTGACAAGGCGCCGGGAGAATGATGCAACCAGTGTGTATTCAAGATAGATGAGGATTGCGAATTGAGCGGCAACACAGACAAAAATTCAAGTGCGAAGAGTGTACCTATGTTTCTCGAAATTGAACTCAAACTCAGCATTGCGCCCGAAGATGTTAAGCTATTACTAATACATCCTTTATTACAACTTGCCAGCACGCAGGCTATCTCAGTAGAGCAACTCATCAGCCGCTATTTTGATACCTCAGATCTTGCTTTATGGCAACAAGGTCTATCGATGCGCGTTCGTGAAGCCGGTGGGCGCACCATACAAACCTTAAAAACAACAGGTGAACAAATCGGCGATCTACAACATCGGCATGAATGGGATCAACCGGTGACGCAAAATAGTCCGAATATCCAAGAATTTACCGATCCAAGCCTCATCGCCAAACTGCAAACTATCCTAGGCAACAAGCATTTGTTAGAATTATTTCATACTGACTTTCAACGTAGCTCATGGAACTTAAAAACAGAAAATGGAACGCAAATCGAATTAGTTTTAGATCAAGGGTTGGTCAAAACCGCAAACAAACAAGCTGTTTTACATGAAATTGAGCTGGAATTAAAACATGGCGATAGTCAAGAACTGTATAAAATAGCCGAGTTTCTCAAACAAAGCATTCCGCTCCGCGTAGAAACACGTAGTAAGGCAGAACGTGGCTATTTGCTCTATAATGACAAAAAAATGTCATCCAATTATGTATAGTTAATCACCCCCAATTAGAGTAATATCACCACAACTTAATAAGAACTTTATTGTATGTTAGAAAACACAAGCTCGCATAAAAGCCAAAGAGAAAAACTCATTCTGATAGAAGGAGTCACCGAAACTGGCGAAAAATTCAGGCCCAGTGACTGGGCTGAGCGTATGTGCGGGTGTTTGGCTAGTTTTACTAACCGACGTATGGTGTACTCCCCACAACTGCGACCGATGATCGATCAAGAAAGCCGCACCAAATGCCTCGTTCTCGATCCCAAGCTCAAAGAAACCAACCCCGATATTTTTGAGTGTATTATGAAGTTTGCCGGTGAAAATCGCTTAAAAATCCACGAATCTTATACCGAGTCTTCTGAAGATTAAATCCCATATCAAAATATCATTGTAGACAATTCTAATATGGGAAGTAGCTGATTAATTTATATTTTTAATGTCGGTTCACTTTGATTTTTATGTGTGTGTTCTAAATCTTTATCTTTTTGAACCGGAGCTCTCATAACCATATAAGGGTTTTCCGGAACAATTTTATTTTCTACAAAATTAGATTCACTTTGATTTTCATCTGTAGTTTTAATAAAATCCTTTGAGTTAAAAAATCCATGAAAACTATGAGATTGCAATAAATCTGAACTATTATTTTGAATTGGGATATTCTGATAGGGATTTTCCAAAAAATTTTTAAAATCCTTAAATAATTTTTTTAAAATTTCATCATCATTTTTATCAGGAGCGAAATGAAGGACCAAAGTTATAAATACCTTATAGGCTAACTCATCTTGAGAATCATCTAGTACGTAAGGATTAGTAATTGTTTGTATAATCCCATTGCCAAAATTACTTAAATTAATGTGATTAAAGATTGCCTCATCAGTTAAGGGTATCGTTGGTAAAGGTTTAGTAGTTGCAATGTTAACATCAGTTCCTTCATTAGATGAAGAATCTATATCATTTAAGCTAAGTGTTGAACCGATACTTATATAATCTGGATCAGATGAGCCATTCACGTTTTGTACAGTATTAGTTGTAAAATTAGTTAAAAAATATGGATCTTTTAATTCATTATCTTTGTTTTGGGAATCTGCTGGTACTTTTTTTTCCTTAGAAAATTGCTTGTTCACTTTTTTTTTCAAGGTACCGAAAAATCCATCATTTTTTAAATCTTCACTAGAATTCAATGTTGCATTAGAATTCAATGTTACTTTATTTTTATTATTTTTTGGCATTTGTTTTCACTCAGTAATGATTATCGCCAAACATATTAGCTAAAAATAATTAAATAAAGATTAATACTAAATTTAGATTTTCTCAAATCACACTGCGTAAC